>Ga0247727_10001068_pt1 | contig 66734 bp, 52 predicted proteins | sample WisWelCaveWW1625_FD_202498 | JGI IMG/M metagenome (GOLD analysis project Ga0247727, IMG submission 202498) | Biofilm microbial communities from Wishing Well Cave, Virginia, United States - WW16-25 | ecosystem: Environmental > Aquatic > Deep subsurface > Groundwater > Cave microbial mat | place... | reverse complement strand
TGTGTTTGCAGCAAAGATGAAAGTTGTAGTCAATTACATTTTCTGCTTTCCAAAAAACTATTTAACATATCATCGTTAATTTCTTAACCGCTTTTTGAGGGGATACCTTACCATTACAGACAGCAGCGGATGCACAGTTTCTTTATCTGCATCTGTTCAGGCACCCAATAATTTGCCTGTTCCCGATATCTGCATGGTCACCGTTGATTCTCTCTCTCAGAACAATGTAGTTATGTGGGACAAACAAATGTATCCGAACATAGACAGCGTCATCGTGTACCGCGAAATCTTTACTAATAATTATATGCCCATCGGAGCAGTGTCATACGATTCGCTGAGTTTATTTGTAGATACCGTGCGCACAAAATATTTCCCAAATACAGGAGACCCCAATGCGGGAACTTACCGCTACAAAATGCAATTGCGTGACAGTTGCGGAAATTTCAGCATGCTCAGCCCTTATCACAATACCATTTTCATGACAAACAACAACGGAATTTTTTCATGGGCTCAGTTATATACCATAGAGAATAGCCCTAATCCTGTAGGCGCGTATGTTTTAATGAGAGACAATTACAGCAACGGAAACTGGAGTGCCATTAACAGCGTTACCGGAACACAGCAAACTGTTGCCGACCCTGCATACAGCAACTGGCAAAACACCGCCAGTTACCGCATACAAACATTGTGGAGCATCACCTGCACACCGTCCAAAATCAATCCATCTGTTTTAGCAAGTTTCAATGCATCAAAGTCAAACATCTCAGGTGTTTTATCCGCTGTGACCGAAACATCATTGAATGATTTAATCAGCATTTATCCCAACCCCACAACAGGAAAATTCACCGTCATTGCGAGCGGAGCGAAGCAATCTCAAATAAAAATCCACAATGTATATGGAGAATGTATTTATCAGCACATTAGCACATCTTCAAATTTTCAAATTGATTTGGGCGAAACGCCCAGCGGGATTTACTTCCTGAAAATGAAAACTCCTGAGGGCATTGCTGTGAAGAAGATTGTGAAGGAATGAATCTCTTTCCAAAAGGAACTCTTTGAGTGGGAGACTTTTGCCCATCTTGCTCGTACTTTAGCCAATCTTGAGCATACTTTTGCCAATCTCGTTGACACTATAGCATATCTTGACTATACTATTGTCAATCTCCTTGACACTATGGCATATCTTGACTGTACTATTGAGCATCTTGACCATACTATAGCCCATCTTGCCTTCAATATTGAGCATCTTGGACTAAATATCGAGCATCTTGCCTTCAATATTGAACATCTTGGACTAAATATCGGGCATCCTGCCTTCCATATTGAACATCTTGCCCTCAATATTGAGCACCTTGACTCTAATATCGAGCATCTTCACCTCAATATCGAGCATCTTGACTATAATATTGAGCATCTTGACCCCACTATAGCCCATCTTCAGCGTACTTTTTCGGGTCCTGACTAAACTATTCCCCCCATCCCCCGTCCCTCAAACAAAATCTTACATGTGAAAACATCTGTTATCTTTGCCCCCCTAAAAACAAAAAGTAAAAACAATACTGAGAGAATGGCTCTCAGACAAAACAAACAAACAATGTATTTAACACCAGAAGTTAAAAAGGGTTTTGCAAAAAAGCACGGCAAGTCCGACAAAGACAGCGGCTCTGCTGAAGTGCAGATTGCCCTTTTCACACACCGCATCAATCACCTCACAGGTCACCTTCAGCGCCTCAAAAAAGACAAAGCCACTCAGCGCTCTCTTCTTTTACTCGTAAGTAAGCGCAAACACCTGCTCGACTACATGAAGCGCACTAACCTTGAAAAGTACCGCACACTTTTAAAGACACTCGAAATCCGCAAGTAATTTCCAACGGAATATTGGAATAATGGAAAAACGGAATGATGGGAAAACCCAATCTTCCAATCTTCCAGCATTCCATCCTTCCACAACAATTAATTTTCTATCTCATGATACCAAAAGCAATTAACCACTCCTTTGATTTAGGCGATGGCAGAACAGTAACTCTCGAAACAGGAAAACTCGCACGGCAAGCCGATGGCTCTGTTGTTGTGAAAATAGGAGACACCATGCTCCTCGCATCCGTTGTTTCAAACTTAACACCAAAAGAAGACATTGACTTTTTCCCTTTATCGGTAGATTACCAGGAAAAATTTGCATCCGCAGGAAGAATCCCCGGAGGATTTTTCAAACGTGAAGCCAGACCTTCTGACAATGAAATTCTCACCAGCCGTTTGGTTGACCGCGTGCTTCGTCCGCTTTTCCCGGATGGATACCGCAACGAAACACAAGTGTTGGTTTATCTCATTTCTGCCGACAGAAATATTATGCCTGATGCATACGCGGGACTTGCTGCTTCTACAGCAATCGCTCTTTCAGACATTCCGTTCAACGGACCAATTTCAGAAGTGCGCGTTGCAAAGATTGACGGCAAACTTGTTATCAATCCAAACATTTCAGAATTGGAGCGCGCAACGCTTAATTTGTTAGTGGGCGCTACGTTCAAAGATATTTCAATGGTGGAAGGCGAGATGAAAGAAGTTTCTGAAGCCGATATGCTCGAAGCAATAAAGTTTGCCCACGAAGCAATCAAAAAACAAATTGATGCCATCAACGAACTCGTGAAGAAAAGAGGAGCGAAATCTAAAAGAGCATTTTCCGGTCCTGTTGAAGATGAGGATTTGAAAGCAAACATCCGCAAAGCGACTTATGATAAAGTTTATGCCGTTGCAAAATCAGGAAACGCAAATAAGCACGAGCGCAAAAGACTTTTCGGTGCTGTCATTGAAGAATTTCTTGTAGCACAAACTTTTCCTGATGCGGAAAAAAAAGCAAAAGAAAAACTATGTAAAAGATATTATCACGCTTTAGAAAACGAAGCATGTCGTGCGGTAATTCTTAACGAAGGAATCCGCCTTGACGGAAGAAAAACAACCGATATCCGCCCGATAACAAGTGAAGTGGGATATCTTCCTATGACACACGGTTCAGCATTATTTACTAGGGGAGAAACACAATCGCTTACGACAGTTACGCTCGGAACAAAAATGGATACGCTCACCATTGACGGAGCGGTATTGCAGGGTGAAAGAAATTTCATGCTTCATTATAATTTCCCCCCATTCTCTACCGGAGAAGTGAAAATGATGCGCGGAACAAGCCGCAGAGAAGTTGGTCACGGAAATCTTGCACAGCGTTCGCTTTTACAAGTGATGCCCGCGGATAATCCGTACACTATTCGTATTGTATCTGATATTCTTGAATCAAATGGTTCATCAAGTATGGCAACTGTTTGTGCCGGAAGTTTGGCGCTTATGGATGCAGGTGTGAAAATCACAAAACCCGTTTCAGGAATCGCGATGGGATTAATCACAGACAATAAAAAGTTTGCAGTGCTTTCTGATATTCTCGGAGATGAAGACCATCTCGGAGATATGGATTTCAAAGTTACAGGAACAAAAGACGGAATCACCGCTACGCAAATGGATTTGAAAGTAGACGGACTTCCTTACGAAGTAATGGCGAAGGCACTCGATCAGGCAAGACAAGGTCGTTTGCACATTCTCGCTGAAATGGAAAAAACAATGTCTGCTCCGCGCGAAGATTATAAATCACACGCTCCAAGAATTGTTCAACTCGTTATCGCGAAAGAATTTATTGGCGCTGTAATCGGGCCTGGCGGAAAAATTATTCAGGAGATGCAGCGCGAAACCGGAACTACTATCACAATTGAAGAGGTGAATGGCAAAGGCATGATAGATATTTTCTCTGACAATAAAGAAGGAATTGATAAAGCGGTTGCGCGAATTAAAGCCATTACATCTGTTCCCGAAGTAGGAGAAGAATATGAGGGCAAAGTAACGAGCATCATGCCTTACGGTGCATTTGTAGAAATTTACCCGGGCAAAGAAGGGCTACTTCATATTTCAGAAGTGGAGCACCGCAGGTTGGATTCTTTAGATGGCATCCTGAAAGAAGGTGACAAAGTGAGGGTGAAACTTCTTGAAGTTGACGCTCGCTCGGGCAAAATGAAACTTTCAAGAAAAGTTTTGATTCCCAGAGAAGAAAGAGCAAAGCAGTCACAATGACTAATGACTTAGGACTAATGACTTTTTTCAAAGATATGCCTCCTCACTCACGCATATGGATTTACCAAAGCAACAGAGAATTTACTTCCAGCGAAGTTGAATTGATAAAAAATAAATCAGAAGAGTTTGTCGTTCAATGGACTTCTCACGACCAACTGATGAACGCCTCCATAGAAATCTTTCACAACCGTTTCATTATTGTGTGCGTTGACGAAAAAACCGCTCCAGCCAGCGGATGCGGCATAGATAAGTCCGTAAAATTTATTCAGGGTTTAGAAAAAGATTTCTCAGTTTCACTTTTGGATAGAATGAATGTTGTTTACCGAAAAGATGGAAAGATTTACTCCTCTCCTATTGCCGAATTAAAAAACTTAGGAGCAGAAACTGTCTTTAACAATCTTGTTGCCACAAAAGAAGAATTAGAAAAAAACTGGGAAGTGCCGATTGAAAAGAGTTGGCACAAGCAGTTTGTCACCTGAACACAACCTCCTCAATCACATTTTCCCCTGCTTCTTCATTCAGGATTTTAATAATTTTTTCGCGCGAGTAAAAAAGTTCCTGCCTGAGCGGTGCAGAATCTAATTGGAGATAAAGTTTTTTATTGGAAATTGAAATCTGCTTTGTATGCTTGGCTATCATTTTACCCATGTGCTTTTCCCAGCCGTCAATTATTTTCTGCTCGGCAAGTTTGCCTGAGAGCCGTGAGGATTTCAGGAATGTGCCAATGGCATCTTTCAGGGATTGTTCGTTGCTGCTCACGATGCTAATATACGAATTGTACTAATAATACTAATACAACAAATGATACAAATAACTCTGAGTGATTAGTAATTAGTATTTATTCATTTCATTAGTACGCATTAGTATATTCGAATCGTGCCTGAATTATTCGGCAATACTTCCGTCCTTCACTTTAAATATTTTCATTTCCAAATTTACTCCTTTGAAAAATTTTTGAATCCTCTCTTTGCTTGTATCGGTGATGAATACTTGTCCGAAATCATTTCCGCTTACAAGTTCTATTAAACGCTTCACCCGCTGTTCATCTAATTTATCGTGAATATCATCCAGCATGAGGATGGGAATTATTTGTCGGTGCTGTTTCACAAATTCAAACTGCGCGAGTTTCACCGCCAGTAAATATGATTTCTGCTGTCCCTGCGATGCGAATTTTTTTGCAGGAAATTTATTCATCCTGAATTCCCAATCATCTTTATGAACTCCAACGGTGGAATATTCCATCACCCTATCCTTATCTTGTGCTTCGTTCAGTAGTGCTTCAAAGTCGCCTTTGCTTAATTGTGATTGGTACGCAATCTCCACTTTTTCTTTTCCGCCTGAAATCAATTCATAATACTTCTGAAATATCGGCTCAAACTCTAATGAAAATTCTTTTCTCTTTTTGAAAATTTTGTTGCCAAGTTCAATTAACTGCACATCCCAAATCTTCAGCGACTCCAAATCAAAATTCCCCTTCTTAGAAAACTGTTTCAACTGTGCATTCCTCTGCAAAAGAACTTTTGTATAGGCGATGATGTCTTCCAAATACTGTCGGTCATATTGGGAAATAATGCTGTCAGCAAATTTTCTTCGTATCTCGCTTCCTTCTAATATCAATTCAACATCAGAAGGAGAAGTCATCACCACAGGAAACAAACCAATGTGGTCGGCAAATCGTGTAACTTCTTTTTTATTCAACTTAACTTGCTTTCGTTCGCCCTTTTTTTGAGCGCAGTACACTTCATCTTCTTTTTCTCCAACTTTGAATTCTCCCTGTATCACAAACAAAGGCGCATCGTGAAAAATATTTTGAGAATCAATCGGATTGAAATAACTTTTTGTGAATGATAGATAATGAATGGCATCGAGCAGATTGGTTTTGCCTTCACCATTATTTCCTGCTATACAATTAAATCTATCAGAAAAAATAATTTCAGCATGAGCGTAATTTTTAAAACTGACGAGCGAAAGTTTATGAAGGGATAATTGTTCCATGTACAGATAATAAATGAAAAACGAATTTACGAATTACAGCCATTCGCTAATTCGTAACTATTAGTTATCTGCACTATACTAAAATAATTTTATCTTTGCCCTCCTTATTAAAAAAACATGGCAGAGCAAAAAGAAGAACCGATTGTTGATGTGCAAGAAACCATCGGCAAAGCGGAACGATATATTGAAGAAAACAAGAAAAGTTTATCCATCATTGTGGGAGCGGTGGTGGTGCTTGTGGGTGGATATTTCGCCTGGACAAAACTTTATCTCGCTCCTCTTGAAGAAGAAGCGCAGGGACAGATGTTCATGGCTGAAAGATATTTCGAAAAAGATTCTTTGGACAAAGCAATCAATGGTGACGGACAGTTTTACGGCTTCAAGGATATTATTGAAAATTATGGATTGACTTCTTCAGGAAATCTCGCGCACATGTATCTTGGACTTTGCTATTTGCACAAAGGACAATTTGAAGATGCCGTAAGCGAACTGAAGGAATTTGATGGCGATGACATGATGCTCGGACCGATTTCTATTGGCGCGATTGGCGATGCGTATTCAGAACTCGGAAAAACAGATGATGCCATTGAGCAATATATCAAAGCATCCGAAACAAACAAGAATGATTTCACTACTCCTGTTTACCTGATGAAAGCGGCTACGCTCTATGAAAGCCAGAATAAGTACGCTGAGGCAGTAAAGATTTACGAGCAGTTGAAAACAGATTTTTCCGAAGCGCGTGAAGGAAGGGATGTGGAAAAATATATTTCCCGCGCGAAAGCAAAAGGCGGAATAGAATAAGTTAATCGTAAACAGCCAACGATTTTTCCTGTGAACAATTAACGATTAGCCATTAATCTTACCTTGATGTCTTCTTCCATAAAAAATACATCCCCGAACTACAAGATTGGTCTTTTATTTCCCGATTCAATACGAATTGGCGTGGTGGTGGCGGAATGGCATCCTGAAATTACTGAGGCATTATATCTAGGGGCAGAAAAAGTCCTTCTTGAAAACGGGATCAGAAAAGAAAATATTCTCCGAAAAAATGTTCCCGGTAGTTTTGAATTACCTCTCGGTGCTCAACAATTGACTGATAAAACAAAGGCAATCGTTTGTCTGGGTTGTGTAATCAAAGGGGAAACTGATCATTACCAATTCATTTGCGATGCGGTTGCTAACGGCATTATGAATGTCGGATTAAAGTCAAACATTCCCGTGTCTTTCGGAGTATTAACAACGGATACAATTGAGCAGGCAAAGGAACGCGCAGGAGCAAAACACGGAAACAAAGGAGAAGAAACGGCATTTGCCGCGCTGAAAATGATCGAGAAAAAAAATTCTTGATCTATTTTGTAGTCCCGCATGGATTCGAACCATGGACCTACGGTTTAGAAAACCGTTGCTCTATCCAGCTGAGCTACAGGACCTTTTCAAAAAAAAAAATGACGAATTACGAATGTAAAATAACGAAAAAAAATAATTCGTCATTCGTCACTCTTCATTCGTCATTTTCAATTCCGTCGGGGTGGCAGGATTCGAACCTACGACCCTCTGCTCCCAAAGCAGATGCGCTAGCCGGACTGCGCTACACCCCGAAATATTTTTTTCAACGAACTGAGCAATTTATCAAAGAAAGGGTGCAAATATAATCTTTTCCAGTGGTGGTATTTCCTGTTCTTACCGGGGGAATGACAGAAGACATGATTTCTGATGTACGAGTTAATTAACCCCTTACATAAAAGAAAAAATAATGTTTAACCAGCTTTCACATGCAAATTACATGCAAATAGATATGATGGTATGATGGTAATTACTATGAGAAATTGATTTTATTCCTCTGCTCCCAAAGCAGATGCGCTAGCCGGACTGCGCTACACCCCGAAATATTTCTCCCTGCGGAGAGGGAGGGATTTGAACCCTCGGTACCTCTTTCGAAGTACGGCAGTTTAGCAAACTACTGGTTTAAACCACTCACCCACCTCTCCTTCTTTCCAAAGGGTGCAAATTTAGAAAAAAAGATTACACGGCTTTTTAAATAATACCTGAACTGGTTTTATTTTTTGGCTGTGTCACTCATCTATATAAATTTGAAACTTCTAAAAGAAATAAATATAAATCATGAGTCAATCAAAAAAATATTTTTTTCTATTTTGTTTTTTTTCTCTGATATTTATTTACTCCTGCACAAGCGGGTTGCCTGTGAAAAACGAAGTGATTATTCGTGAACTCGCTGACCCTGAAATGTTGAACCCGATAAATTTCACAGATGCAACTACAGGATATATCATCACACATATTTTTTCAAAATTAATTGATGCTGATTTCCGAAACCCTGCAGAATTCATTCCTATCCTTGCTGAAAGTCGTCCGCAAATTGAAAAAACTTCAGATGGAAATATGTTTCTCACTTTCCGAATCCGAAAAGAAGCACAATGGGATAACGGCAACGCTGTTACAGCAAAAGATGTTGAGTTCACGTTGAAAACCATAAAATGCCCGTTGGTGAATAATCCGAATGCGAGGTCATATTACGAGTTCATTACCGATTTTAAATTTTATGATGACGACCCGCTGAAATTTACAGTCGTATCAAACCAGATTTATTTTCTTGCCGAAGCCTCTTTCACTGACGTTTGCATCATACCAGAATACTTTTATGATCCGAAAGGGCTTATGAAAAAATTTACCATCAGACAGATTGCTGAGGAAGGCGAAAAACTGAAAGGCGACACGAAGATGAAAGAGTTTGCCGATGATTTCAATTCGGAAAAAAGAATGCGCAACCCAAATTTTGTCAGCGGAAGCGGTGCGTACAAATTTACAGAATGGAAAACCAATGAGCGCGTTACTCTCACCAAAAAAGAAAACTGGTGGGGCGATGCGCTTGAAAAAGAAAATTGCTACTTCGAAGCATTTCCTGACAAACTGATTTTTCAAACCATAAAGGATGACGCAACAGCACTTGTTTCTCTCAAGGCAGGCAACATAGATGTGTTCAGAACCATCAAGTCGAAAGATTTTTCTGAACTTCCCACGTCAGAAAAGTTCATGCAGAATTTTAACGCGTACACACCTATGATGTACGCTTATGCCCACATCGGATTAAACATGAAAAGCCCTTTGTTTTCTGACAAACTCACGCGACAGGCATTGGCGCATCTTATTGATGTAGACAAAATGATTCAAACAATCAAATACGGTCAGGCGGAGAAAATAATTGGTCCTGTTCATCCATCGAAGAAAAAAGATTACAACACAGGCATTGCTCCTTACGATTACAATCTTGACAAAGCAAAAGAACTTTTGGAAAATGCAGGATGGAAAAACACGAACGGAGATGAAACGCTGGATAAAATGATTGACGGAAAAAGAACAGAGTTTGTTATTGCTTTTATTGTAAACGCTGAAAGCGATGAACGAAAATCCATTGGCTTGCTGTTCCAAGCGGAAGCAAAAAAAGTTGGAGTAAAAGTAAATGTGCTTCCCATTGACTGGGCTGTGTTTCTCAACCGATGCAAAAATCACAAGTTCGATATGACGGTTGTGCTTTGGGTGGGCGGACCATCTCCAGATGATTACAAACAAAATTATCACAGCGCTGCGGCTGTTGGCGAAGGTTCCAATTATTATAATTTTTCCAATGCTGAAGCGGACTCGCTCATCACTTCCATCCGTTCGGAGATTGACGAAGAAAAACGCTCTATGATGTTCAAGCGTCTGCAGGAAATTTTTCATGAAGAAGTGCCAATGATTTATCTCTGGGCGCCTACTGAACGCATTGCCATCAGCAAAAAATTTGATAATGCATATCCGAGCACAATGCGTCCTGGCTACTGGGCGCCCGGATTCAAAATAAAATCAAGTGCTGCATCTTCCAATTAGTGCTTTTCGTAATTCGTATATTCGCCTGAAATTTATTTTCGAATGCTTCTTTATTTACTCAGGCGGATTTTTCTTTTTATTCCCACGCTGATTGCAATTTCTCTCATCACGTTTTTTATTTCTGTGAACGCGCCTGGCGATCCTGTCGAAATCATGCTCAACCGAATGGGAAATGAAAGCCAGCATGCACAAAAACTAGCCGCTGATAAAGATTATGCAGAAATCCGCCACAAACTCGGATTTGATTTGCCGATATTTTATTTCTCGCTCACGGATGCAACTGTTCCCGATACGCTTTACAAAATTCCTAAAAGCCAGCATCGCGAAACGCTGAAGCGATTGTCAAATAAATATGGAATATGGCAAAACGTCTCCAATTACTATTTATCCATTAAGAAGTTAGAACACGCATTATACTCCACAGAAAAAACCAAATTGAATGCATCACGCATTTCTGAATCTAAAATCCTTATTGATGAACTATTCAGCAATTATGAGGAAGAAAAAATAAAAACCATTCTCGTAAAAATATCGAATCAGATTGCTGACACGCTTGAAAACGAACGCAGTCGGGTGAATGACTACTTTGGAAATATGGTTTCAGAAAAAAAATCTCATAAAAAATATATCCCTGTCATTCACTGGTATGGATTCAATAATCAATATCATCATTGGATAATTAATTTTCTCACAGGAGATTTTGGAATATCCTATCAGGACAAGCGCCCTGTAAAATCTGTTTTGTACGATGCAATGGGAAAAACTCTGGGAATAAGTTTACTTTCAATTCTTCTTGCGTATCTCATCGCTATTCCGCTTGGCGTTCACTCAGCAATAAAAAAAGGAACGCGAAATGAAAAAACCATCACCACTACTCTATTCGTTCTTTATTCGCTTCCGAATTTCTGGATTGCCACGATGCTTGTTGTTTTTCTTTGCGGAGGAGATTATCTTTCGTGGTTTCCAGCACCCGGAGGTGCTCCTATTCCAGATGATTCCCCTCTTTGGTATAAATTTTCAGAAGGCGCGTACCGATTAATTCTCCCCCTCTTCTGTTGGACCTATGGCTCGCTCGCTTTCATTTCACGCCAAATGCGCGGAGGAATTCTTGCGAGTATCCCGCAGGATTACATTCAAACAGCGAGAGCGAAAGGATTGGATGAAAAACAAGTTATCTGGAAACATGCGCTGAAAAATTCTTTGCTTCCGGTTATCACTTTATTCGCGAGTATTTTTCCGCTGACAATTTCAGGTTCTTTTGTGATTGAAACTATTTTCAATATTCCCGGAATGGGAAAACTAAGTTTAGACGCGCTCTACGCCAGAGATTATCCAATCATCTTTACAGTGATGATGTTCACCGCCATCTTAACCATGATTGGCAATCTCGTGGCCGACATGCTTTATGCTCTCGTTGACCCACGTATTTCGTACACGAAAAAGCCCTGACCTATTTGATTAATTTTTCTATTTTTGCCACTCTTTTAACGAACCCCTGAAAGTACCTGATAATGTCAGATTTTCCTCCAGAAAATAAAAGCAACATTAACTCAACTTACCTGCTTGCGTTTTTTTACAAATGGCGCAAAACGATAGTTATAGTTGCGGTTCTGTCAGCGATTTCTTCCGCGGGAGTTGCGCTAATGATTCCTGAAAAATTCAAGTCAACTGTGATTCTTTTTCCCGCTAATTCTGTTTCCATTTCAAAATCTCTGATGAGTAAGAATGCTTCTCCGGATGACGACATTTTGCAGTTTGGAGAGGAAGATGACATGGAACGAATGCTCCAGGTTTTGAATTCGGAAGATATACGTAATAGAATCGTGAGCAAATATAAATTGGCTGAGCATTATGGAATTGAAAATGACAACACGCTCAAAAGAACACTTCTCCGCCAGCAATATGATGACAATATTCAGTTCAAGAAAACAGAATTCATGTCTGTGAAAATTGAAGTGCTTGACCGCGTACCTGAAGTGGCTTCCAACATCGCAAACGATATTGCCGCTCTGTATGATTCCACCATGACGCGCATGAAACATGAACGCGCCTTTGAGGCATACAAAATCATGGGAAGAGAATATGGAAATCTTCAGAAAGAAATACGCGGCAAAGAAGATTCACTTCACAAACTCATGCAGTTGGGCGTGAATGACTATGAATCACAGTCAGAACGCATGAATGAAGCGCTTGGAAAAGCAATTGTGGAAGGAAGAACCTCCGCCATTGCAGAACTGGAGCAAAAATTAAAAACGCTTTCAACATATGGAACATCTTACATGGCACTGCGCGATAATTTATACCGCATGCGCGAACAATCAAATTTATTGAAGGACAAATATGCGCAGACAAAAGTAGATGCGGAACAAAGCATTTCTGAAAAATTTGTAGTAGACAGAGCATTCCCTGCAGAAAAAAAATCGTATCCGGTCAGGTGGATTATCGTTGCGGTGGCTACCGTATCGGCATTAATAATTACGTTGCTTGCAATAGCGCTTTTAGAGAACTTTAAGAAAATAAAAAGCACATTGACTAATGACTAATTAACGAATGAAGAATTTCGATCTCCTGAATATCATCCTGAAATGGAAAATCACCCTCGCAATTGTGATTGCGCTCACTGTTGTTTTATCCTCAGTATTTTCTTCTCCTTTCTTCATTAAGCCGAAATATAAATCTACTGCTGTAATTTATCCATCCAACCTGATGCCTTACAGTCAGGAATCTCCCACGGAACAAATGCTCCAATTATTTCAGTCCGACAGCATTTTCAATCATCTGACAGATTATTTTCATCTCATCCGGCATTACGAACTCGATTCGGCAAGCCCAACCATTCACAACGAACTTTTAGGAATCTACAATGAAAATGTTTCCATCAAGAAAACAGAATACGAAGCCGTGAAGATTGAAGTGACGGATCATAATCCTGAAGTGGCGTGCAACATGATTAATGAAATGGTTAATGCATTCAATGCATATACCTTAAAACTTAACAAAGCAAAATCCAGGGAACTAGTAAGTATTTTCGGAGACCAGATGAAAACGAAACAGCAGCAAATTGATTCCATCAGCACAGCGCTGAAAGAACTTGCTGTTAAATTTGGAATCATTGATTACAAAGCGCAGTCAAGAGAATTATCAAAAGAATATTACCGCACGATAGCAACAGGAAATGAGAAAAAAATAAACGAACTCACAAACTCACTGAGAAACCTGGAAGAGCGCGGAGGAAAATTTCATGAACTACAGCAACACCTCAAGCAAGCAACACTAGAATATTCAAGGGTTTTAGAAAAATATAATACCGTTGTAAATGACTCGGAGAAATATCTCACCTACAGCAATATGGTGGTAAAACCCTTTCCGTCTGATAAAAAATCATATCCTGTAAGATGGCTTATAGTAACCATTGCAACCTTTGCCTCACTATTGTTTTCGCTTATCGTAATCATGCTAATCGAAGGAAGAAAAACTAATAACAATTAATTCTCTATGGCAGTAATTGGTAAAATCCGTAAACGTGGAGGACTCATCGCAGCCGTAATAGGCATTGCTCTTCTTGCTTTTGTCCTCGGAGATTTCATAACCGGAGGACAATCATTTTTCAATTCTGAACAAAACGCTGGTGAGATTGCTGGCAATTCCATCAGTTTAATTGCATTCGACAACGAAGTGCAGCGCATTGCCGATGTTCAGAAAGAACGCAGACAGCAAGCAGCACTCGATGATGAAATGATGAATAATATCCGCGATAATGTTTGGCAAAAATTTGTGAACGAACTTGCGCTCAAACCACAATTTCAGAATGCGGGACTTTCTGTTTCTGACGGAGAAGTGAAAGAACTCATTTTAGGAAATGATGCCGACCCAATGGTGGTACAATATTTCACTGACCCAAACAGTAATCAAATTATTCAATACTTCCATGATCCGATGACGGGAAAATTAAAACCATCCAGCGTAAAAACGTATGTTGATTCTCTGCCTGCTGAAGAAAAACCCCGATGGACAGAGTTTGAAGACATCCTTCGCGACACACGCGCACAAAACAAATACCTCACGCTCATAAAAAAAGGATTGTACGTTACCACCGAGCAGGCAAAGCAGGATTATGCAAACCTGAATCGCTCTGTGAATTTTAAATACATCGTTAAGCCATACTCATCGCTTGCAGATTCACTCGTGCAAGTGAATGAGCAGGACATGCTAAAGTTTTATAACGGGAATCAATATAAATTTAAACAGGACGCATCCCGAAAATTAGAATATGTAATCTTCGATTTAAAACCAACACAGTTGGATTTTGATGAAGTGAAAGCCGAGATGAATAAGTTTGCTGATGAATGGAAAGAAATAAAATTATTCAAAGAAGATTCGTTTATGGTGGTGCGCGAAGCCGACAGCCGGTTTTTCGATTCAACCTACTACGGAAAAGGTCTTCTTCCCCCGCAAATTGATTCTCTTGCACATGCCTCAGAAAAAGGAACGTTACTTCCCATGTATATGGAAAATAACCAATACAAATTATCAAAAGTGATGGACTGGGAGATGACGCCCGATTCAGTGAAAGCACGCCACATCCTGATAAAAACGGATGCAAAAGATTCTATCGGACAAGCAATAGCAAAAACAAAAATAGACAGCATCAAAAGCGTAATTCAAAAGAAAAAGAACTTTGAAGAAATGGCAAAAAAGTTTTCTGATGATGGCGGAAGTAAGGACACAGGCGGAGTGCTTGGCTGGTTTACCATCGGAAAAATGGTTCCTGAATTTCAAAGCGCCTGCTTCCACGGAAAAAAAGGCGACCTGCCCATTGCACTTTCACAGTTTGGCTATCACCTTATAGAAATTCTTGACCAAAGTCCGTACACACGCAAAACACAAGTGGCAACCATTGACCGTAAAATTGAACCGGGAACCAAAACGCGTCAGGATGTTTACAATAGCGCGGTTGACTTTGTTACAAAATACCACACTTCAGAGACATTTGAAAAGGGCGTGGAAGAAATGAATATGGTAAAACGCCTTGCCGACCCATTGAAGGAAAATGATAAAGCAATTGCCGGCATAGAAAACCCGCGCGAAATTATCCGATGGGCATTCAATGCCGACAAAGGCGCTGTAAGCACCGAGCCATTTAGTTTTCCGGATAAATATGTAGTGGCGCATCTTTCTGAAATCCGCGAAGAAGGAATCGCCCCAATGGAACAGAAAAAAGAAGAAGTGGAAATGGGCGCGAAGAAAGCAAAGAAGGCAGAAAAATTTATTGAAGAAATGAACAAGATAAATTCAAAAACAATCGAAGAGTATGCTTCAAAATTAAATGTTCAGGTGAATCCCGCTGAAGGAGCCACATTTTCTTCCTACTCCATTCCAAACGCGGGAAGAGAGATGAACCTCTATGGTCCTTTATTCAATATGAAACAAAATGAACTGTCAAAACCGGTTGCAGGAGAATCAGGGGTTTACATTGTGAAGATTGAAAAAATAACCGAAGCGCCTGCAACAACTGATTATTCCAACGCGAAAACACAGGCAAAAAATAATTATGTATATCGCGTAGATATTGAAGCCATCGAAGCAATCAAAAAGAAAGCAGAGATAAAAGATAACAGAGCGAAATTCTTTTAAGAAAAACTTTTATAAAGTTTGCAACTTTAGAAAAGTTAAGCCAAGATTAACTAATAACAATTAACTTTTTATATGGAGAATTTAATTTACCTCATTCCTGTTTTCGGATTAATTGCATTGCTCTTTACAGGAATCCGCGCATCGTGGGTTGTTAAGCAAGATGCAGGAGATGAAAACATGAAAACTATTTCAGATGCAATTGCTCAGGGCGCAATGGCGTTTCTCCGCGCAGAATGGAAAGTGCTTTCTTATTACGCCATCATCGCATGCATCTTCTTAGTTTATCTTGGAATGTCTCATGAAAGTTCTCATCCGCTTATCGCAGGAGCGTTTTTAGTTGGCGCTTTCTTTTCTGCTCTGGCAGGATATATAGGAATGCGTGTTGCCACAAAAGCAAACGTGCGCACGGCACAGGCGGCAAAAACAAGTTTGAGCAAAGCGCTCGGAGTTTCTTTCGCGGGAGGTTCAGTAATGGGAATGGGTGTTGCAGGATTGGCAGTGCTTGGCTTGGGTTCACTCTTCATCGTGTTTAAAATGATGTTCGTTCACGGAACGGATGTGAATGGCGCTGAAATGCAAAAAGCATTGGAAGTTCTCACCGGATTTTCTCTTGGTTCAGAATCTATCGCGCTGTTCGCTCGTGTGGGCGGAGGAATTTATACCAAAGCCGCTGATGTGGGCGCTGACCTTGTAGGAAAAGTGGAAGCGGGAATTCCTGAAGATGATCCAAGAAATCCAGCGACCATCGCAGATAATGTTGGAGATAATGTAGGAGATGTTGCAGGAATGGGCGCAGACCTTTTTGGTTCTTATGTTGCAACAATGTTAGCGACAATGGTATTAGGAAGAGAAATTATTTCTGCGGATAACTACGGAGGAATTGCTCCCATGCTTTTGCCGATGCTTATTGCAGGACTCGGAATTATTTTTTCCATCGTTGGAACTTTCTTTGTTAGAGTAAAGGATACTGCGGAAGCATCTGCATCGCAAGTTCAGAATGCTTTGAACATGGGCAACTGGTCGGCAATAATTTTCACTGCCATCGCTTCTTACTTCGTCATAAAAAATGTTCTTCCCGAAACACTTGTTCATCGCGGATTTGAATTCACTTCGATGGGAGTTTTCTACGCAGTGGTGATTGGTCTCATTGTAGGAGGACTCATCAGCGTGATAACGGAATATTATTGTTCGATGGGGAAAAAACCTGTGAACTCTATCGTTCAGCAATCATCCACAGGCGCTGCAACAAATATTATTGCGGGACTTTCTGTAGGAATGATGAGCACTTGTCTTCCGATTATTGTTCTCGCCATAGGAATTGTTGCTTCGTATCAGGTTGCAGGATTGTACGGTGTGTCCATTGCCGCTGCCGGAATGATGGCAACCACTGCCATGCAATTAGCGATTGACGCGTTCGGTCCCATTGCGGATAACGCAGGAGGAATTGCCGAGATGACTCATCTTCCGAAAGAAGTGCGCCAGAAAACAGATGTGCTTGATGCGGTTGGAAATACCACTGCTGCCATCGGAAAAGGATTTGCGATAGCATCTGCCGCGCTCACATCGCTTGCTCTCTTCGCTGCGTTTGTAGGAATAGCAATGCCGGGTTATGATGTTATAAATATTTACAAAGCACCCGTGCTCGCAGGGCTTTTCATAGGCGGAATGATTCCGTTTGTGTTTTCCGCTCTTGCGATTTCTGCTGTTGGAAGAGCCGCAATGGCAATGGTGCAGGAAGTACGCAGACAATTCAGAGAGATTCCGGGCATCATGGAAGGAACAGGAAAACCCGAGTATGATAAATGTGTTGCGATTTCTACCAAAGCCGCCATTCGCGAAATGATTTTGCCCGGTGCGCTTGCGTTGCTTGTTCCCGTGTTTGTTGGTTTTGTTTTCGGTCCTGAGGTTCTCGGTGGAGTTCTTGCAGGCGTAACTGTTTCCGGATGTTTGATGGCAATCTTCCAATCAAATGCCGGAGGTGCGTGGGACAATGCGAAAAAATCTTTCGAGAAAGGTGTGATGATTAACGGCAAGATGGAATATAAAGGTTCGGATGCGCACAAGGCATCTGTTACTGGCGATACAGTCGGAGATCCTTTCAAAGATACTTCAGGTCCATCCATGAATATTCTGATTAAGTTGATGTCAATAGTTTCCCTCGTGATTGCTCCGCACATCGCGATGAAACAAATGCCCCCCGCCCTAAAGGGTGCTGATTTATTTCTCCCTTCAGGGCCGGGGCAAATTTCTCAAGACATCACAACCCTCAACGGAACATATATCATGGAGGTATCTCATTCTTCCGTAGATTTTTCGCTGAGACATCTTCTTGCAACTACAAAAGGTGCCATTTCACTCGACACGGCTGCAAAAAGCATGCTTACTCTTACAGGAGATTTGTCAACTTCATCCATTGACCTTATCCTGAATGTTAACACGATTAATACGATGAGCGAAGACAGGGATGAACACCTGAAGAACGAAGATTTTTTTGAAGTGAAAAAATATCCCACCATAAAATTTCATGCTTCATCGTTTACAGAAAACCCTGCTGGAAACGCCTTTCGGTATACCGCCAAAGGAACTCTTACTGTTAAAGATATGAGCAAAGAAACAGAAATACCTTTCAATTATCTGGGAGAATCAGTGTTTAAAGACAAAGATGGAAAACCCATGGCAGATAAGGAAGGAAATCCTTATCCTGCTATTTACACATTTGACGGTGAATTTAAAATCAACCGCGTGGATTTTCATGTTGGCGAAAGCGGTGTTGCCTTGGGAGATGATGTGACGATTTCTTTTTCAATTGAAACGAAGAAGAACCCGTAAAGCCTGCCCCGATTAAGGGCAATAGGTCTTATTTCCTTATTTGCGTATTCACTCATTTGATTTTTTTGCTGTTTTTGCCTGCTCCGTATTTCGCGGGGATGGTTTGTTTCAGTTGGTGCACCTTCCGTCAGATTTGGTGCACCGTTTGTTACAGGCGTAATCCCAAAACCAAAATATCATCTATCTGTTTACCGGTTCCCCGCCAATCCTCAAAAGTTTTTATCAGATTTTCTTTTTGTTCCCTCATCGGAAGATGCGCTGATTCAACCAAAAGATTTCTGAATCGTGCGCTGCCAAATCTTAGTTTTTGAATTGAATTGAATTGATCCATATAGCCGTCAGAAAAAAGATACATTGTCATATCTTTTTCCATCGGAATTGTATGGCAGGTAAAAAAAACATCCGAAGGTATGCTGCTTGTGCCTGCCTTGCCTCCAAGAGAAAATAAATCTCCTTTGATAACTTCCAATGGTTCTTTCCCTTCTGCATTCTGTTTCCGTACAATATACAAAGGACTTATCGCTCCTGCATATTGGATAACGCGGTTTGCCGGATCAATCACGCATAGGGCGATGTCCATTCCATCCCCATGAACCTTAGATTCATTTTCCTTGTGCAATGAATTAACTATTCCGCTGTGTATCTCTTTAAGAATTAATGCGGGATTAATTATGTGTTTTTCATTTACGATTTCATTCAGCAGCATATTGCCCATCATGGATAAAAATGCTCCAGGCACTCCGTGTCCTGTGCAATCTGCTGCTGCTATAATATATACAGGATTCCCATTATTGTTTGCCGATGAAAGCCAGTAAAAATCTCCGCTCACTACATCCTTGGGCTGATAAAACACAAGCGATTCATACGGAAGAATCTTATTTATTTCTTCTTCGCTCAAGAGAAGAGATTCCTGAATGTATTTGGCATATTCAATGCTATCGGTAATATCTCTGTTTTTGTTTTCTACTAATTGTTTTTGCCTTTCAATGATTTTCTTTTGATGGCGGATAACTCTGAAGCGATTAAACAAAGCAAAAGAAAAAATTATCACAAGTGTTAATCCGCCATAGAGGGCGTAGCGCTGCGTCTGTTCCTGTTTTAGTTGTGCCTGCTGTGCCTGTATCTGAGCATCTTTTACTTTTTGTAATTCAATATTTTTTATGCTGTCGGCTACTGCTCTTTTTTCAAAGTCAAACAGGAATTCCTTATGAGTAATTTCTTTTTGATTTTCCATCCTGACAATGCTGTCTCCCAAAGCAATATATTGTTCATGATGATACAATGCCTTAGATGTATTACCCAGTGCTTTGTATGTTTGATAAAAAACAAATTGGGCATCTTTTTCTACATCCATATACCCCATTTCACTCCCTACCTGCAGTGTTTTACCGGCATATTTCAGGGCATTGGAGTATTGTTGCTGTTTAAAATAAATAACGGCAATACTCGACCATACTGCGCCAATGGTGTATGTATCGTTGCCTTTTTCTACAAGTCTCAGCGCATCAAATTCATATTGCAATGCTTTAGTATACCGTTCGGCAAAAGATAAACCCATCTTCATACAGGCAGAGTCGGTTAAACTCTGATAAATCCAGCCAATATTTTCCAACGGATTCGCCATAGAAACTTTATCATCAATCTCTTCATAGGTCTTTATGGATTTTAATTGACATTGAAGCGCAGTTGAATACCTGTCTATGGGATTTATACCTTTTTTAATTAACTCCGCATCCGATAAATTCATATAACTCCAGCCGATATTCACCCATGCTCTGCCAACATTCTGCTTATCATTCATTTCTTCATAGAGTTTCAAACTTTTAAAATAGTAATCCAAGGTGCGCATGTAATCTGCATCCATATAAATATTATCTGCTATGGCAGTTACCACAAGCGCTTTGTTTTTTTTATCGTTTACTTCTTCATACAACTTTAAACTTTTTAAATAATAATCCAGCGCTTTGGCTTTGTCAAATAGTTCGACATAAATCCTTGCCTTATTTAGCATTACCAAAGCAATTCCTTGTTTAGCGTCTTTAAGAACTTGGATGTCCTTTGAGTCGGCAAGAATTTTCCACTGCACAAGCGCTTTATCGTATTGCACGCGCGCGCTGTCGTATCCGCTTTCTTGATAATACACATCTCCAACGCTGTTGAAGCATACAGCAAGTCCTTTTGTGTATCCGGTTTGCTGTGCAAGTGCAATGCCTTTCTGTCCATACTCAAAAGATTTTTGTATTGCTGTATCAATGCGAAATTCATTACAGAGAGCAGCAAGAATATTTACACGGGCAGTATCGTGTTTAACATTCTTCAATATATTCAGCAGACTATCCGTCTTGCTTTGGGAAGCAAATACGTTCACGGACAAAAGAAGCAGTATAAAAATTATAAATCGCATGTAATATAAGACTTACTATTAATTCCACAAAGGATTTTCAGAGAAGTTAGCAATGATGCCGTATTCCTTTCCCATGCTTTTCAAAACATCTTGCCAGAGTTTTGCGTCTGAACTTGTTCCGGCATGCATCACAAGATCAATTGTTGCAGGCGCAACTAACCAGGAGTTTCTTTTAATCTCTTCCTGTAATTGCCCTTTACTCCATCCTGAATAACCGACAAACAAACGGATTTCATTTTCAGCAATCTTATTTCCTTTGATGAGGGCTTTGATAGTTTCAAAGTTGCCGCTCCAATACAAATCTCCCACAATCGGAATACTTTCAGGGATTGCATCGCCAAGCGTGTGGATGTAAAACAAACTGTCGCGCTGAACCGGACCGCCATCCCACACTGGAAAATGATTTTTATCAAACTCCTCAACTACTTGTCCCAATTTTAATTCCATCGGACGGTTGAGAACAAAACCAACACTTCCTTCATCATTATGAGATGCAAGCAAAACAACCGTGCGCTTGAAGTTCGGGTCGTTCATAAACGGTTCTGAGAGAAGAAGTTTTCCCTGAGAAGGAACAAATTTTGTAAAATCTAATTTTACCATGCGAAGAGCGGATACCTTTTCATCCACTTATTTACTTCTTTTTTTACTTCGGAAATCTTCGTTTCATTTTCCGTATTCACTAAAACAGAATCTATCAGTTCAACAATTCTACCCATGTCTTTTTCTTTCAGTCCGCGTGTAGTTACAGCAGGAGTGCCAATTCTCATTCCGGAAGTAACGAACGGAGATTTATCGTCAAACGGAACCATGTTTTTATTTACGGTTATGTCTGCTTTGATAAGCGCGTCTTCGGCTTTTTTTCCTGTGAGATTTTTATTTCTCAAATCAATCAGCATGCAGTGATTGTCTGTTCCGCCTGAACTAATGTTGTATCCTTTATCCATGAACGCTTTCGCCATCGCGCGCGCGTTCTTCACTACCTGAGTTCCGTATTTCAAAAAAGATTCTTCCAGCGCTTCACCGAATGAAACCGCTTTGGCTGCAATCACGTGCTCAAGTGGACCACCCTGTGTTCCCGGAAAAACCGCTCCATCCAAAACTGACGACATCATTTTAATTTCCCCCTTCGGAGTAGTGAGTCCCCATGGATTTTGAAAATCTTTTCCCATCATAATAATTCCTCCGCGAGGACCCCGCAATGTTTTATGAGTAGTAGTTGTAACAATGTGACAATGCGGAAGCGGGTCATTCAATAATCCGCGCGCGATCAATCCGGCAGGATGAGCAATGTCTGCCATCAGCAATGCATTTACTGAGTCAGCAATTTTTCTGAGGCGCGCATAATCCCAATCGCGGGAATAAGCAGAGGCACCGCAGATAATAAGTTTTGGTTTTTCAATCTGCGCTTTCTTTTCCGTTTCGTCATAATCCACTCTTCCTGTTTCTTTATTCACACTGTAGAAGCAAGGCACATATAATTTTCCGGAAAAGTTTACCGGAGAGCCGTGCGTGAGATGTCCGCCATGCGAAAGATTAAAACCGAGAATTTTATCACCTGCTTTAAGAACACCGAGCATCACGGCTGCGTTTGCCTGCGCGCCCGAGTGCGGCTGCACGTTCATCCATTCTGCATTGTATAAAGTTTTGATTCGGTCAATGGCAAGTTGTTCCACCTTATCCACCACTTCGCAGCCGCCATAATATCTTTTGCCGGGAAGCCCTTCAGCATATTTATTTGTAAGCACAGAACCCATTGCGCGCATCGTCTGTTCACTCACAAAATTTTCAGAAGCGATGAGTTCAAGTCCGCGCAGTTGACGCTCGCGTTCTTCTTTGATGTAATCGAAAATCAGAGCATCTTGTTTCATAGGGGATATTTGTATTATTGCACAACAAACATAATGTTTTTTTAAACGAAAGAATTATTTATGAAAGAAATCTCCACTCACCTCAATGAAATCGTAACTGCTTCATCCGAACAGATGAAAAAACTTTCTGTTCAGGATTGGGACTACAGAAAAGCGCCTGAGAAATGGTCGCGAAAAGAAATACTAGGGCATTTGATTGACTCTGCGGCAAACAACCACCAGCGGTTTGTGCGCGCACAGTACAAGGGTAAAACTCCGATAAGTTATGACGGTGACATATGGGGAAGTATTCAGAAGCATCATGATGCACCGGTAAATAATCTCCTCGGGTTGTGGGCTTTCTACAATCTGCATCTCGCACACATCATTTCAAACATTCCCAAAGAAAAATATTCCATGATGTTTCATGCGGATGAGAAAGAACCAAAAACATTGGAATGGCTTGTGCAGGATTACATTCGGCATTTAGCGCATCACCTGAAGCAGATATTATCTTGAAGAAAGAATGAATTTCCATGCTATTGCTGAACCGTTCAGACAATGAAATACGTTTAAATCCTACGTTTGGGAAGATTTGTTTCCGTCCTAATAATATTACTCAAACAACTTTCTCAATTTCTTTATGGACTCTTGATTTTCAGGAAGGTTAATCGAGTTAATTACTTTTTGTTTTTCATGATGGGTAAGATGCCATGAGAGAGAAATCTTATCAGGAACTTCGTTCTTCAGTTGAAAGTCAACAATGTCTATTTTACCATCAAACCAGGAACTGATAAATTCTATCTGCTGGTTTTGAGATAAGTCCTGCATATAAAAAAGATTTCCGTAAAAACTTCCGAGGGGACGGGTAAGCGCGCCCATGATGGTCGGAGTTGGATTTTCTTCTATAGGAAATTCCTTGTGTCTATCACGAATCTGAATGATAACCACTCCGCTTGTGTTGGTCGTAATCCAGTTTCGAAAGGTGTACAAATATTTCAGCCCGACCTCCATTCCATAATTATCACGCATGCCTGCATCCATGATTTCTATTGCCGGTTCGCTTGGCAGCGAAACAATTGGAGTGATATAAGGGAAAGTGGAACTCATTCTCAGCACGCTGGTAAAAAGAATGCTGTCTGCATTCTGCTCTCTGAAAAATCGGGAGAACTCCACTCCATCATTGATTGGAATAAAATCAAGTTTGTCGGATTTGGAAGTTTGGGTGAGAAAAGAAACCGACTGCGAAGAAACAATGAGTTTTCGTCCGTCATTTACCATCGTGGGAGAAAAAATCATCAGCGGAACAATGGCTTCTGCCTCTACTAATTTATAGTCGCACAATCTCTTGCTTGAAAATATATTGTCAAGGTTGTCATCCAATCGTCTCTCAAAAATATATCCACGGTCTTTATTGTATTTATTTTTGCCGTACTCAACGCTCTGCAGGGAAATAAACCAATCGCTGGTAGCAATGCTGAAACTGACAGCATTCAGAATATCTTTTGAAATATTTGTACGGTACGATGGACTGTACAGATTATTAATCTTACCGGATTGATTCTGCCAGTAAAGATCGCGCAAGTAAGATGCGCCAATCATTCCGCCCGATGAGCCAGTAACGAGGGCAATGTGTTTCATTAATTCTCCCTGCAATAAACTATCAGCATACTGAAGCGAGTGAAAGGTCCAGAGCGATGAGCGCAGTCCTCCTCCACTCGTGCACACGATTACAAATTTTGGTTTCTCATTTTTCTCAAGAGTTGTTTTCAGATTTTTCAGTCTCCATTTATTCAGAATTTCAATCATAGATTTAAAATCTGCATCGGCAGTATCTTTCTGTAAAGCCAATTCATTTAGAATTTTATTATCATAAACTGCTTTCTTGCCATCGTAATTCAAGCCGTAAACTTTATTGATGTTATTGAAAAAATCGAGTGTGTACAAAGAATTCAGCGCAACTAAAAATATAATCAACATGACAGGAGCCCACCCTTTGAAAATTGAATAGAGAGGAATCGGAAGCATCACAAGCATGGTGAGAAGAAGAAAAACGCTGGCGCTTGCCGGAATCATCATCGAATGAACCTCTCTGAAAAACCCAAGCACAAACAAACTAATAACAGAAAGAAAAGAAAAAATACCTGCGTTTCTGTGGTTCTGATGAAAAACGTTGCGGAGCATTTCGCGCTTGTAATGGCGCACCGCTCGAACAAGGCGTACTTTAAACAAATTAGACAAATATGTTTCTACATACCAGTCGCGTGATTCTTTTATGAGATAAGGATTTTTCCAGGAATCGCCTTTTCGTTTGAGGCGTTGCATCAAAAGAATTTCTTTTTCTTCATGCTGTGGTTTTACGCCAAACATTCTGTGAATATCTTTGTTCGTGCGGAAAAAATACAGAAGGGTAATCACTACGAATAAGGTAAACCCTCCCAGAAAACCTCCTACAAAAGTCGTTATCTCAGTGGCGGAATAAATTTGTTCTCCCATGAGAAATGATACCATATTCCAGACATAAACAATAAGAAATAAAAAGGGAATGATATAATTGTTGATGCAGTATTTTGTGAACGGATGTGAAAGCGTGGCAAGGAAAGGAAAGCGGAAACTGTTGAGGATATAACTGGCGATATTAAACGCCATTGTAAATCCACCGCACGCAAAGCCAACTATAAAATAAGAAAGCGCAGAAACCTCATCAAGATATTCAGGATTCAGGAACAAATAAGGGATTCCATAGCGGGGAGCCAATGACTGCGTAACAAATCCAAAAAGCAAACCCCATACCGACAAAAGCAAAATATTTTTTTTCAGATGAAGAAAAAGCAGTTGGAATGGAAAGAAGAAAATAAATCGTCTCAGACTTGGATGTAAAAATAATTTTCTCATACTCTCTTTAACGCAGCAAAATCAAATTTGTTTCAAATCTTCCCTCTGACAATTGCAAGAATTCTTGTTTCTGCCCTCTTAGCATTCTCCTCGATTCGTTTTCCTTTCTGAACAATGCTTCGGGCAAAATTCTTATCCGACAAACCTTTTGCGTTAATCTTCACATTGAGATACGCACCCATCACAGCGCTTCTGGCACAGAGCACTCCAACCCCTGCATCAGAAACAGAATTTGGATTTCCTGCCTTAGCCATTGCTTCAATGATTTCCATGGATTCAAAACACAACTGCATCACTTTGAAAGGAACTTCGATTGCATATCTTGTCGCGGATTGAATCTCTCTATCTCTTGATTTCTTTTCTTCAGCGCTTGCTTTCGACAAACCAAATGCGCTCATAATTTTATTGAACGCGCGCGTATCTTCATCCACCAGCATCAGCAGTTGGTCTTTCAGAACCTGTCCTTTTTCCGCCCACTTTGAAAATTCCTCCCACCTGTCATCCCATCCTTTTTTGTGCGAAGAAAGATTTGCCACCATTGTTCCCAATGAAATTCCTAGTGAACCCACATAAGCAGAAATACTTCCGCCCCCCGGAGCAGGACTTTCACTCGCTGTTTCATCAGCAAAGTCGGAAAGATTCATTCTGATTAACTTTGCTTTCGAAACATCATTCAACATGTATTCAATAATTCTTTCTTCAGGTTTGAAAGAAGTAAGTTCATCCAGTCCGAGAGATTTCACAGCAATTTTTATCAATTCTTTTTCAGAAACTCCAACTGAACGTTTTTGTTTTCTCAAAAAATATTTTCCGGCATCCGTCAGCGACTTCAACGGAATTAATCCAACCAGTTCAGAACCTGTCACACGCATTCCTCTATTATATGCGCTATGCAAACATTCATCAAACGCAATGTGAACGGGAGTGATATCAACGTTCGTAAGGTTCATACTCACCTGCGCGATTCCATATTCTGCAATGTACCAGCCGATTCCTTTCACGGCTTTGCATGCACCCGGCTGGACAACACCATCTACTTTTCTGCCCGCTTCACGCACATCAAAAGCAACTGCATTCGCCCTGCGAACGGAAGTTGTATTGAGATTTACATTGTATGCAACTAAAAACTCTCTCGCTCCAATCACGGTCGCACCGCGTTTTGCATCATATTCAGCAGGACCAAAATCTGGTTTCCATTCAGCAAGTTTTATCTTCTTGAAAAAACCTTCGTACTCACCTTCGCGGATAATAGAAAGATTTTTTCTTGAAGAGTTTTTTTGCGCATGTTCATACGAGTAAACTGGCAACTTCAATTCTTTCCCGACACGCTCAGCAAGTTTCTGCGCGTACTTTGCGGTTTCTTCCACTGTAATTCCGGAAATAGGAATGAACGGACAAACATCCGTTGCTCCCATGCGCGGATGCTCGCCTTTGTGTTTGCTCATGTCAATGAGTTCCCCTGCTTTTTTGATGGCGTTGAAACACGCTTCAACGCATGCATCGGGAGTTCCGACAAAAGTTACAACGGTTCTGTTGGTTGCTTTTCCAGGATCAACATTCAGAAGTTTTGCTCCTTCCACTTTTTCAATCTCGTCAGTGATTTGTTTTATGACGGACAAATCATTTCCTTCAGAGAAGTTGGGAACGCATTCGATTAGTTTATTCATGGTTTTTGAATTTTACCATTTATAATCACGGTTTCAATTAAATTATTTGCAAAGGAATAAGGAATAAACGAATAATCCGGAATTTCTTTTGTGATAAACACATTTGCCTGCTTACCAATGGCAATGCTTCCATGCGTTGCGCTCAAATCCATAGCATATGCAGAATTGATAGTTGCTCCATTAATTGCTTCTTCAGGCGTTAGTTTGTAATGCACACAAGCATGAGAAATCATGAAGTTCATGTTTCCGGATGGAGAACTTCCGGGATTGTAATCCGAAGCAATAGCAAGAGGCAAACCTGCGTCAATCATTTTTCTTGCTGGAGGATATTGTAAGCAGAGAAAATACTGCGCGCCAGGAAGAATAGTCGGCATGGTCTCAGATTTTTTTAAGAGAGAAATATTATTGTCACTCACAAATTCAAGATGGTCAACAGAAATTGCACCGCATTCAACTCCTGCTTCCACTCCACCGCTATGGCTCAACTGCTCTGCGTGGACTTTCCCTTTCAGTCCATATTTTTTTGCAGCAGAAAGAATTTTTATTGTTTCTTCTTTGGCGAAATAATTCTTCTCGCAAAAAACATCGCAGTAGTCAGCCAGTTTTTCTTCTGCTATTTGCGGAAGCATTTCATTTATAATAATGTCGATATATTTTTCCTTTGTCATGGCAACAGGAACCGCATGCGCTCCAAGAAAAGTGGCTTTAATAGTAAGCGGAGAAAGCGTTTTCAGTTTCTTTATCACTCTCAGCATTTTCAATTCTGATTCAAGGGAAAGCCCATAACCGCTTTTGATTTCTACAGCACCTGTGCCTGTCATCATAATCTCATTCAGGCGCTTCAAAGCGGACTGAATCAATTCTTCTTCCGATGCTTCAGAAAGTTTTTTTGCCGAGTTGAGAATTCCTCCTCCGCGTTTAAAGATTTCTTCATATGACAAACCATTTATCCTGTCCACAAATTCTTTTTCACGCGAGCCGGCAAAAACAATATGCGTATGCGAATCGCACCAGCAGGGGAAAACCAATTTATCTGTTGCGTCAATCACCTGCAAATTGCTCCAATCCGTAATGCCGGGAAAATCTTTCATCTCTCCAAAATCAGCAATCTTATCATCTTCAATCGCGAGCCAAGCGTTTTCAAGACACGGGAGTTTTTTCATCTCAACGCCCAAAACATTTCTGACTCCGCTTGCACGGATTTGAACTAATGACTTAATATTCTTAAAAAGAATCTTCATAGAAGAAATGATTGCGAAGTTAATAAATAGAAGGGATTATGTATTTTTGCCATCGATGTCAAACACCATCGGCAAAATATTTTCACTTACCACTTTTGGTGAATCACACGGAGTTGCGCTTGGTGGAGTGATTGACGGTTGTCCTACCGGATTGGAAATTGATCTGGATTTTATTCAATCCGAACTTGACCGCAGAAGACCGGGACAATCCAACATTGTTTCCCAGCGAAAAGAAGGAGACAAAGTGGAATTCCTCTCAGGAATTTTTGAAGGAAAGACCACGGGCACGCCCATAGGTTTCATTATCAAAAATGAAAATCAAAAATCGCAGGACTACGACCATCTGATTGACGCGTATCGTCCTTCGCACGCGGATTATACCTATGATGTAAAATACGGAATCCGTGATTACAAAGGAGGAGGAAGAGCATCTGCCCGAGCAACAGTTTCATCTGTAGTTGGCGGAGCGATTGCAAAACTACTTCTGAAAAAACACGGAATTAAAATTTCTGCTTATACTTCTCAAGTGGGTGATATTAAACTTCTGAAAGATTATCACACACTTGATTTGTCAAAAACCGATTCAAACGCAGTGCGCTGTCCGGATGAACTGATTGCCGACACGATGATTAAAAAAATCGAACAGGTGAGAAAAGATGGAGATACCATCGGAGGTGTTATTTCCTGCATCGCCCAAAATGTTCCGGTTGGTTTAGGCGAGCCCGTATTTGACAAACTCCATGCTAATTTGGGAAAAGCCATGCTTGGCATCAACGCAGTGAAAGGTTTTGAAATTGGAAGTGGATTTGAGGGAGTAAAGATGAATGGAAGCAAACACAATGATGTTTTTTACAAAGACGGGAAAACAATTCATACCAAGACAAATAATTCCGGTGGCGTTCAGGGCGGAATTTCAAACGGAGAAGATATTTTTTTCAGAGTTGCATTTAAACCTGTTGCCACCATCATGCAAGAACAATCAACAGTGAACAGCAAAGGCGAAACTGTTAAACTGATGGGAAAAGGTCGCCATGACCCCTGTGTTCTTCCTCGCGCGGTGCCAATTGTGGAGGCGATGTGCGCATTAGTTCTCGCTGACCATCTGCTCAGACATAGGGCAACAAGAATATAAAATGCCCATCCCTAAAGGGAGAGAGGACTTTTCCATTCTTTCGCAAACAACTGAATATCTTCAAAAAATATTTTAAATTCTTTTTCAAACTCAGAATTATATTTTTTCAAATCTTCTGTAGCTAATTCCATATTTGATTTGAAAGTTGTTCTTCGGCTCATTCCGAGAAGCACTTCTCCAATTCCCTCCATACTTGCGTATGAAACAAGCAGGTTGGTTCTGAATGCATATCTCAGAAACATTAATGACTTCTCAGGAAAATGAAAAACATTTTTCAGCATGAGCGAATTAACTTCGCTTGCGTATTGTTCGAGCGATTTGTCAGAATAGTTTTTCCAGTTCTTTGCCAGATAATGGTCATAAAAAATATCTACAATAACGCCTGAATATTTTCTGTATCTCGGGCGCAATCGCTCAACACTTTTCAAAAATACAGGATGATTGTCAGAATAAAAATCAATGGCGCGGTGAAGTAGAATTCCATTTCTTATTCCTTCGGGAAATTTCTGATAAACACTTCCTTTCACAGAATCAGCAATGAAGTTGCCGATCATCAGTTGTTCATCATTGCCTGAGAGATATAGGTGAGCAAGGAAGTTCATATTCTTTGCGAAAGTACCGTTTAACAAATATTAAATATTAAATATTACATATTACTTTATATTCGCAACCGTGCTGACGCTGTATAAAAAAGAAATCCGCGCTTTCCTGAGTTCGCTCATCGGCTACATTGCCATTTGCGTTTTTCTTTTGCTGATCGGATTATTTCTCTGGATACTTCCTACGGATTCAAATATTTTCAACAATGGATACGCTGGGCTTGATTCATTATTTTCACTTGCACCCTGGGTTTTTCTTTTTTTGATTCCCGCCATTACCATGCGCTCCTTCGCGGATGAAAAAAAAGCAGGCACCATAGAATTTCTTCTTACAAAACCACTCACTGATTTACAAATCATTCTCGCGAAATATTTTGCAAGCGTTACGCTCGTGCTTTTTTCTCTTCTTCCGACATTAATTTATTATTACACCATTTATAAACTCGGAAATCCAGTCGGCAATATTGATTCAGGCGGAACCTGGGGTTCGTACATTGGTTTATTTTTTCTTGCATCCGCTTTCACAGCGATAGGAATTTTTGCTTCCTCGCTTTCCGACAATCAGATTGTCGCGTTCATCCTCGCGGTGTTCCTCTGCTTTTTCCTCTACATCGGCTTTGAATATATCAGCATGTTGGATTTATTCGGCAAAGTGGACGACTTTATTCTTTCGCTCGGCATTAATGACCATTACACTTCGATGAGCCGGGGAGTAATTGATACGCGGGATATAATTTATTATCTGAGTTTGACAGGAATTTTTATTCTGTTAACGAAAACAACTCTTGAAAGCAGAAAGTGGTAATGAAAAAACGCAGAGACATAGTTCAACTTTTCCTGAGCATAGCCGTCCTGCTGCTTGTAAATTTTGTCGGCACATTTTTCTTTTCACGTTTTGATTTGACTTCTGACAAACGCTATACGCTTTCTCCCGCCACAAAAGAAATGCTCGGCAAACTGCAAGACATTATTTATTTCAAAGTTTATCTCGAAGGAAATTTACCTGCAGGATTTGACCGCCTGAGAACTTCCACAAAAGAAATGCTGGATGAAATGCGTGTTTACTCGAATGGAAACATCGAATATCAATTTATCAATCCTTCAGAAAGTCCTGAAAAGAAAAAGCGGGACGAGATAGCGCTGCAGTTAATGCAGAAAGGTTTAGAACCAACCTACATCGAAGTGAAAGTAGAAGCAGGAATGTCACAGCAAACTGTTTTTCCTGGCGCGCTCGCCACATACCGCACGCGGGAATTTCCTGTGCAATTATTCAAAGAACAAGTTGGGGTTGCGAGCGATATGCAGTTGAATAATTCAATTCAATCGCTGGAGTATGAAATTTCCACTACCATCCGAAAGTTAACTATGGACGCGAAATCAAAAATCGCATTCACGGAAGGTCACGGAGAATTAGATTCGGTGGATGTAGCAGACATCGCACACGCACTGGGCGATTATTATTCCATCAGTAGATTGAAATTAAATGGGGAATTAGATAACATTGAAAAAATAAATCAGCAGAAAGCAATCATCATCGCAAAACCCTATTCTGTTTTTTCCGAGCAGATAAAATTCATCATTGACCAGTTCATCATGCAGGGCGGAAAAGTTTTGTGGCTGGTGGATGGCGTGTACGCAAACATGGATAGTTTGAGGGTGTCGGCTGAAACGTTCGCGCTTAGCATGCCGATTAATCTGGAGAATCAACTTTTCAAATACGGTGTGCGGATAAATTCAAATCTTGTGATGGATATGCGCTCAGGCGTTGTGCCGGTTCCGGTAAATCAGAAATACCGACTGATGCCCTGGTTTTATTTTCCACTGCTCGCGCAAAGCAATAATCACCCGATAGTGAACAACATTAATTTGGTGAAAACAGAATTTGCCAGCACGATTGACACAGTCAGCACAATCGGAATCAAAAAAACTTTTCTGCTCTCCACTTCAAAATATACGAGCGTGCAAAATGCTCCTGCGAGAATTGACATCCGCATAATTTTCAAAGAACCCGATGTACGGCTTTTTAATATTGCCTATAAGCCAGTCGCTGTTTTGCTCGAAGGTGAATTTGAATCGCTCTACAAAAACCATCTGCTTCCGGGAATTGATTCCATTCCGCAGATAAAATTTAAAGAGAAAAGTCCGTCCACTAAAATGATTGTCGTTTCGGATGGAGACATTATTAAAAATGTTGTGCAGCAATCTACAGGAAAGGCATATCCTCTTGGCTATGACATTTATTCAAAACAAACATACGGCAATAAAAATTTCATTTTGAACTCGGTTAATTATCTTTGCGATGATTCAGGATTATTGGAAGTGCGCTCGCGCGAACTGAAACTGAGAATGATGGACAGAAAAAAGGTACTGGATGAAAAATTTAAATGGCAGGCGATGAATACCGCGCTTCCGATTTTGCTGGTGATTGTTTTTGGAATTGCGCAGGCGTTTTTCAGGCAAAGAAAGTTTACGAACTAAGAAATATAAAAGAGAATTAATGGCTTGGGAAGAGAGTTAATTTTATATAAAACTTTATCATGGAAATATCTTTAGATAAATGTGATTACCGCTATTTGAATGTTCCAAAAGTTGCAAAAGGAGATATTATCGAATTCTATGAATTTAGAAATCATTGGACATATGAAGTAGTTACCATAGGACAACCATATTTTGAATCGCCTTTCTATAGCGCTGGAATAAAAACGGTTTTCCTAGAGATTATTGTGGACGATAAAGAACATTTTGTTACTTGGGATAAAGATAGGAATCGCTGGGTGTCAGGATATAATAGCGATTACATTCCCAATGATAATTCTGAATCCATACTATGAATTAAAATTTGATCAAAAGTCTAGATGTGATATTAGAAAAGTATGAAAACATTAAATCTTCCTTCGCACTAAATGAAAAATAATTCGTTCACATTTATTGATTTGTTTTGTGGTATAGGCGGTTTTCATCAGGCATTAAGTAATCTTGGAGGTAAATGTCTTTTTGCATCTGATATAGATATTGAATGTCAAAAAACGTATGAACTAAATTATGGGTTAAAGCCCGAAGGAGATATAACAAAGATTGATGAAACAGAAATACCACCTCACGATGTTCTCTGTGGCGGATTTCCTTGTCAATCATTTTCTAAAGTGACAGAATATTTAGGGGGTTTATTAAGAATGGACCTTTCAAAATAAATGTAAATTTGTCCTCTTGTAAAATTCGGTTCGTTCTAACAAAATTTCCGAAACGTTGACGGCAGACCAAGACGGAAAAAATTTTACTTAACCTTGAGAAAATCTGATGACGAACTAATATAAGTTGGTAAAAAATATGACTTCAAAAAAAAGAATCCGCATCACCACAATAGTTGTAATAGTTCTTGCTTCTGCATCCTTCTGGATGATTACGCATAAGGATTCAGGCACCATCCGAAAAGAACTATATGATTTTGCAGTAACCGATACCGCTTCCATTACAAAAATTTACATGGTGAACACAGGTGGAAAAGAACTTACTCTTGAAAAAATAGAAAAAGGAAATTGGAAGGTAAATGGAAAGTTTAAAGCGAGAAATGACGCGTTAAAAAATCTGTTTGTTACGATAAAAGAAATGCAGGTAAGAAATCCCGTGGCGAAAAGCGCCATTGAAAATGTTTCAAAACAATTGGCGACATCGTCACAGAAAGTAGAAATTTATTCCGGAGAAAAACTTATCCGGAGTTATTATGTAGGCGGTGATACGCAGGATGGCCTTGGCACATTCATGCTTCTTACTGATCCGGAAACAGGAGAAAATTCCACTATGCCTTTCGTAATGTTCATTCCCGGATTCAACGGTTTTCTTTCCATAAGATATTTTATGGAGGAAGATTTATGGCGCGACAGAACCATATTTGCATTTTATCCCGATAAAATTTCTTCCATAACAGTTGAGTACGCTCGCCTGCGCGACTCCTCGTTCACTATTTCTCTCTCGGATACAAACTTAATTTCTCTTGCTGACAGCAAAGGAAAAAATATTCCTGACTTTGATACGCTGAAAGCAAAACGCTACATTACCTACTACACAAACATCCAATATGAGGCGCTGAAGAATGATATGCGAAAATCATTTGTTGATTCTGTTCTCGCGAAAGGTCCTGTCCACATCATTAAATTAAAAGACCGTGATGGAAAAATTCATGCTGCAAAAACCTTCTCCAAACCAGCCGCGGATCAGAATAAAACGGATGAGGTTACAGGAAAACCTATCACGGAGGATTTGGAAAGGATGTTCGCACTCATCAATGATGACAAAGATATCGCGCTCATCCAGTATTATGTTTTCGGAAAGTTGTTTCAGGGCGTTTCCTACTTTAAAAAACCTTCCTCGCCCAATCAGGCAATTCATGTTAAAAAATAGTCAGTAATATGTGTATAAGTCGGAGTTGAACGGGTATTTTTTCGCCTTCAATGATTTACTTTTGCTTCCCTTTACAAATAACAAATAACTTTCATGAAATTCATTGTATCCAGTTCCGCTCTTCTCAGGCAACTTTCCGCGCTCAGCGGAGTGCTCAGCACCAGCAACGCGCTTCCTATTCTCGATAATTTTCTTTTCCAGATAAACAAAGGAGAATTAAAAATTTCCGCTTCCGATTTGGAAACCACCATGACCGCATCTCTTTCTGTGGAATCAAAAGATTCAGGAACGATTGCTGTGCCCGCAAGATTGCTTTTGGATACATTAAAAACTTTTCCTGAACAGCCATTAACTTTTACAATTGATAAGAAAAAATTCGCCATAGAAATTTCTTCTGATTATGGAAAATATAAATTGACAGGTCACGATGGAGAAGATTTTCCGAAGATTGCCGAAATAGAATCCCCTTCTTCTTTTGAAATGGAGGCGGATACGCTGAACAAAGCCATCAGCAAAACAATTTTCGCGGTAGGCAATGATGAATTGCGCCCTGTGATGTGTGGTGTGTTTGTGCAGTTAGAATCGAACGGAATCACTTTTGTTTCAACAGACGCGCATAAACTTGTACGCTACAAACGCAGTGATGCGAAATCAAAAAAAGCAAGTTCATACATCATTCCGAGAAAACCGCTCACGCTTTTGAAAAATGTTTTGGCAGGCGATGGAAAAGTGAAAGTGGAATACAACAACACGAATGTTTCATTCTCATTCGGAAATTCACATCTGATTTCCCGCCTCATTGACGGAAAATATCCGAACTATGATGCGGTGATTCCAAAAGAAAACCCCAACAAAATGATTGTTGACCGCGAAGCATTTCTTAATTCTATCCGCAGGGTTTCCATCTTCGCGAATAAAACCACTCACCAGGTTCGTTTGAAAGTGAAAGGAAGCGAACTGAATGTTTCAGCGGAAGATTTGGATTTTTCAAATGAAGCGAGCGAGCGCCTTACGTGCAATTACAAAGGCGAGGATATGGAAATCGGGTTTAACTCGAAATTTCTTGCTGAAATGCTCAGCAACATGGACAGCGAAGAAGTGCAGTTTGAAATGAGCAGTCCGAACCGTGCTGGCGTGATGGTGCCTGCTAAAAACGACAACAAAGAGGAAGACATCCTTATGCTGGTGATGCCCGTGATGCTGAATAATTAATGCTCGCATTCGTTCCTCCGAATGGATAAAATTGTTCTTAAAATATTTTGGCTTTAGCAGGATATTTACTACGTTTGCATATTAATTCTTTACGCCAAGAAAAAAATTAACTATGAAAAAACTTTTACTCGTTTTATCAATTCTTATTTCAATGGTTTCGCTGATGGCATTCAGCGGAGGAGGGCATGAAACAAACAGCACAGGCGGTGCACCCGCAGGATTTGCTGGCGACCCTTTTGCAAGCAGTGCAACCTGCAGAAGTTGCCATAGCGGTCCGACTGCTGCTACAATTGCAGGCATTTTCACTTCAAATATTCCACCTGCGGGTTATACTACAGGAAGCACTTACACAATAACTGCAAACTTTGTTCGCCCCGGGCATATCAAATTTGGCTTTGAAGCAACTCCTCAGAACGCATCCGGAACACTTCTCGGCACTCTCGCACCTGTAAACGCTAATACACAAGTCATTGCTCCGGGAAGATATATTACCCATACTACTGCTGGAACAGCAGGAAGCGGTGGAAAAATCTGGAACTTTTTATGGACAGCGCCAGCGGCAGGGCTAGGACCTGTTACTTTTTATGGGACATTTAACGCTACAAATAACAGTGGAAGCGATCTTGGAGATTCCATTTTCAAATCTACGCTTGTTGTAACTGAAAACCTGGCATCGGTAAATAACTACGAGTCAACTGATTTTTCCCTTTCAACTTTTCCAAATCCAACATCTGATATCCTGAACGTTAAATTTGTAGTACAGGAGCGCTCTTCTGTTGAAATTGATTTGTTTGACAGTAAGGGATATAACCCAGGCAGTTTATTTTCAGCAGCAGCGATGAGCGGAGAAGTAAATCAATCGTTTGACATTTCTACTTATCCAAAAGGAATTTATTTTCTGCGCCTGAATGTTGAAGGAAATTATGCTCTGCATAAGGTTGTAAAAATGTGATGAAGAAGTTGTTTTTACTTCTGCCTTCTGCCCTCTTACATTTTACTTCCTATTCCCAATCCGCCATCTGCCTCGACATGGGTCAACCCATTGACGGAACAAGCGGACAGATTCTTATGAACTACGATGCAATTGCAAGCACCTGCACACCAAACGTTCGATTGAATTTTATTCTCGGTCCGTGGAATTCTCCGGATGATGTAACGCTTCATAACGGAAAAACCTGGGCACAGACATACAATGAAATTGTGGATAGTTTGGTTCTGCGGGGAATTAATGTGTATGCGCTTATCGGTGCGCAGATTTCGTACAACTTCATAGGGGATTTGCTGATTGACTATCCAAGTGCTGTTCCTGCTGATTCTGCACAAGCAGCGCAATGGGAGCAGGATTACGTTTACAATTTTGTGAGCGTGGTGGACAAATTGAAAGACCGCGTTCGCACATTTGAATGTTACAACGAGCCAAACAACTGGGACAATACATGGACATCGGTTGTTCACCCAAAATGGTTCGCATTAATTCTTCAGGATATTTATCTCAACGTAAAATATTTTAACGGGCATTGGGGAGATTCTCTTTGGCAGGTGAATTTAATTTCAGGACCGATTTTAACGCATGATTTAGATAATGGCGCTACCTACTTAAACGATACATACTGGTATGGAAAAAATCAATGGGCATGGGACTGGACAAGTTCTCAAACAGGAAGTTATCCGCTCGATGGCATCGGCATGCATCTTTACTGTGAGCAGGGAACCAGCGATTCCGCTACAACAACAAACGCCATGAACGGAAATATCAATGCGATGTGGAATACTATTACAACCTGGGAAGGAGCAACGAACAAACAAATCTGGATTTCGGAATTCGGATGGGAGTCATCAATAATAACTGAACAAGGACAAGCGGATAATCTGAAAAACGGATTTAATCTTTTGCTGAGTGACAATCGCATCGGTCTTGCCACATTTTTTACCATTCGCGACTGGCCTGGCGCATATTGGGGAATGTATTACTGGGGAAATTTTTCCCCTGCCGATAGAAAACTTGCTTACTACGAATTTCTGAATGTGACAAACTGCAATCCTACTTCTGTTTCTGAAATAAAAGAGGATAAACCAATTCTTGTGTTTGATGCTTCAACAGGAAATTACATTTTGAATTTTTCAGGAAAGGAAAAATCAAAAATTGAAATCTGGAATTCACTCGGAGAAAAAATTTATGAAATGAAAAACGAATCTTCATCAATTTCAATCAGCAAAAATTCTATTAGAGGAAATTCAGGAATTTATTTTCTCACGGTAAACAATGGCTATCAATTACATTCTTATAAAATGGTGTTTAACTAACCACCATACATATCCTCATTATCTTTCTTCCAATATTCATCCCCTGTTTCTTTTTCGTTCTCATCCTCATTCCATTCAAACTTTTTCGTCTGCGGTCCTTCTTTTCGGAAATAAAACGCGGTGATGATTCCAGCCAGCGAGCCGAGCAAATGTGATTCCCATGAAATTTGCGGATCGATAGGAAAAATCCCCCAAACCAAACTTCCATAAAGAAAAACAACAAGCAACGAAAGAACCATCAATGACCTTTCTTTTCTGAAAATCCCGCTGAAGAAAAGAAAAGAAGCAAACCCGTATACCAGCCCGCTCGCACCGATGTGATATGCTTCTCTGCCTGCGGCCCAAAGCCAGATTCCACTCATGAGATAAACCCAGAAGAAAACCGAGAAAGCAATCGGGCGGTAAAAATAAAATATGATTCCTCCAAGTACAAGAAGCGGAATGCTGTTTGAAAAAAGATGATTGAATGAACTGTGAATGAGCGGGCAAGTAATGATTCCAATCAAACCGCTGTATGCACGAGGGTATAATCCAAACTGAACAAGGTTAAGGTCGAACGCAATTTCCAAAAACTTAACAATCCAAATCAGAGCGACAAACAACGAAGGATATAAAATGCTTCGGATGATTTTATTCTTTTCTGCTTCCTCCATACAGTAAAAATATATTTTAATCTCACAAAGAAGTCAATTACCATACCTAAGAATGAAATATGACATTCGGTCAGATTCAGTACCTTTGAAATATTCTTATTATGAAAAAGAAATATTTTTTCTGCCTGCCTGCCCGCCATCATTTGTTTTTATTATTGACAGCAGGCGGGCTTACTTTCATTTCATTAAAAGTATCAGGACAAAACAATACCGACACGATTAATAAAGTCATTCAACTGAATGAAACTGTCATCTCAGCAAATAAAGCAGAAGAAAAAAAATCTGACATTCCGCAAACAATTGAAATCATCAAAAGCAAAGATGTGGAGTTGAGCAATCCGCAGACAACAGCAGACATGCTTCAGAACACTGGAAATGTTTTCGTGCAGAAAAGTCAGATGGGTGGTGGCAGTCCTGTGCTAAGAGGATTTGAAGCAAATAGGGTTTTGATTGTAGTTGACGGCATGCGCATGAACAATGCTATTTATCGCTCGGGACATTTGCACGATGCAATAACGGTTGACAACATGATGCTCGACAGAACGGAAGTTCTTTTTGGTCCTGCATCTGTAATGTACGGAAGCGATGCGCTTGGTGGCGTGATGCACTTCTACACAAAAAATCCTGTGCTGAGTGATACTGCCGGTGCGAACACAAAAATAAATATCGGGCTTCGACATTCCACTGCCAACAACGAGCAAACGGCTCATGTGGATTTCAACATCGGCTATAAAAAGATCGCATTCCTTACCAGTGTTACATCAGGAACTTTTGGCGACCTCAGAACGGGAAGAATTCGTCCGCCTTTTGATAAATCATTCGGCAAGTGCAATTATTACGTGATACAAGTTGACAGTTTGGATACACTTATCCGCAATTCCTATCCGAACACACAACGATTCACAGGATACAGGCAGTTTGATGTTATGCAAAAAATTATTTTCAGGCAAAACCTGCATGTTTCTCACCAATTGAATTTTCAGTATTCCAATTCGTCCGACATTCCTCGTTACGACCGCCTTCAGCAATTTGAGAGCAATGGCGAACCCTTGTATGCAAAATGGCATTACGGTCCGCAGAAAAGAATGCTCGCTTCGCTGAGAACAAGAATTCTTTCAGAAGGAAAAATTTTTAATGACATCAACATCATTCTCGCGTATCAGGATATTAATCAGCAGCGCATCAGCAGAAGATTCAAAAAACCAAACGAGAGAGACCAGCGCGAAGAAGTCGGGGTTTATTCTGCCAATATTGATTTCAGAAAGGAGGTTCGTAAAAAGCATGAATTACATTTGGGGCTTGAAGGAACTTACAACGATGTGCAATCATTCGCCAAAACAACCGACATCTTCACGCAGGTTGAAACACCCGCAGCCACACGATATCCCGATGGAGGAAGCACGATGATGACTTCCTCTGTTTACCTTTCGCACAGTTGGGAGATAAGTGAAAAATATATTCTCACGGATGGCATCCGTTTCAATTATGTAGAACTGAAATCAAAATGGAATGACACATTGCTGTTTCATTTTCCTTTTGATGTGGCGGAACAAAAAAACAATGCCGTGAACGGAAGTTTGGGATTTGTGGCGATGCCCGGCAACGGCTGGAGATTTACGCTGATGGGTTCAAGCGGATTCCGCGCGCCTAACGTAGATGATATGGGAAAAGTAAATGAGTCCACAAACGGTTCTCTCATTATTCCTAATCGTAATCTGAAACCCGAACTTGCCTATAACGGAGACGTGAGTATTTCAAAATCATTCAGTGATAAAGTGAGGATGGAAGCCGTGTATTTTTACACGCTTCTGCAAAATGCAATCGTGGTGAAAGACGATAAGTTCAATGGAACGGATTCTGTTTTATATGATGGAGTGATGAGCAAGGTGCAATCATCACAAAACGCGGATGAAGCATACGTGCAGGGATTTTCTGCGAATTTCCTTGCCGACTTCAATGAAAATTTTTCTCTGAAAAGTTCCATCAATTATACGTATGGAATGTACCTAGACAAACAAAACGATACCCTTGTCCCGATGGATCACATTCCCCCCGTGTTCGGACAAACCACTTTGATTCATCGCGCAAAAAAACTTGAAACTGAATTTTACATTCGCTACAATGGATGGAAGCGTGTGGAGGACTATAGCCCAAGCGGAGAAGATAATTTACCTCAAGCCACCGTGTACGGAATGCCTTCGTGGTACACGCTCAACATCAAAACCGCTTTGCAGGTAAATGATTTGCTTCGTCTGATTATTGGCGTAGAAAATATTCTTGATGTGCACTATCGCACCTTTGCTTCAGGCGTAAGCGCACCCGGAAGAAATTTAGTCATAGCGATAAGAGCGAAACTATAGTGCCCCTCCTAAATCCTCCCCATTGGGGAGGACTTTAATCTAAAACAAATAATATTTCCTCCTCCCCTAATGGGGGAGGTTGGGAGGGGGCTTTTATTTTACCTTTACTTCATGCACAACGAACCCATGCTCAAAGAAAATTCCCTCAAAGACAAAATCATCATTGTTACAGGAGGAGGAACAGGATTAGGAAAATCAATGACAAAATGTTTTCTTCAACTCGGAGCCAAGGTTGCCATCGCGAGCAGGAAGGAAGATGTTCTGAAAAAAACTGCCGATGAACTTGCAAAAGAAACTGGCGGGGCTATTCTGCCTGTAAAATGCGATGTGCGCAATTATGATGAAGTGGAAGCAATGATGAAAACCGTAATAGAAAAGTTCGGAAGTTTTAATGTGCTCGTGAATAATGCCGCAGGAAATTTTATCAGTCCCACAGAAAGATTATCTCACCGCGCGTTTGATACAGTGGTGGACATTGTGCTGAAAGGTTCTTACAATTGCACGCTCGCTGCCGGCAAATACTGGATAAAAGAAAAAATAAAAGGCAACGTGCTCAGCACACTCGCTGCTTACGCATTCACGGGCTCAGGATATGTGGTGCCTTCCGCCTGCGGAAAAGCAGGAGTGCTCGCGCTCACGCAATCACTTGCTGTGGAATGGGGAAAGTATGGCATACGCCTCAATGCGGTTACGCCAGGACCTTTTCCATCTGAAGGAGCATGGTCGCGCTTAATGCCGGGAGAAATGTTTAAAAAGTTTGACCCCGCAAACACCACCGCGCTCGGCAGAATGGGCGAACATCACGAACTCGCCAACCTTTGCTCATTTCTTGTTTCTGATTTTTCATCTTACATCACTGGAGAAAATATAATAATTGATGCGGGGCAATGGCTCAAAGGCGCCAGTCAGTTTAACGCGCTTGATATGGTTCCAAAAGAAATGTGGGATACTATTGAACAACTTACGAGGAAGGGTAAGTCCTCTTAATCAAAACATTTTCCTATAACATCTCTTGCGCTTGTGCTGGATGTGCCCGTAACTCTTCCAGTTGGCAATGGCGTTGGTGTTGTTTTCAAAAATGCCTGTGGTTTCTATGTACTTCATTCCTTTGCCCACCATTTCTTTCTGAATTTCTGCCATCAGCACCACGCCCGCGCTTGTGAACATCGCTTCTTTTTTCACGCCCGTGAGCAGTTGGTCCATCACATCTTTTCCTTTGCGCGCTTTGAGGATGTGCAGGAAACCGAACGGGAAAAGTTTTCCGTTTGCGCGTTGCATGGCTTCGGATAAACTGGGCAAGCCCACGATGAAGCCAATGAGTTCGCTTCTCCGCTTTACCATTTTCACAAATTCGGGATTAAGCAGTTTGATATATTTTTCTTTGTAGAACGCCATCATCTTGGGAGAAAATTCTGAAACGAACGGAAGTTCGCTGAAAGCATCGTTGAGGATTTTGAAAATGGTATCTGAATGCGGAAGCAACTCATCCATTGTTTTGAAGTGAAGCACTTCTATGTCGTAGCGCTTCTGAATAAGTCCCGCACCGCGGGTTACTTTGTCCAGGATTTGCTGATCTATCGTGAGGCGGAATTCCAGCCAATCAATTTCTTTTGTGTAGCCAAGTTTTTCTAAATGCGTGTGATAATATTCGTGGTGATACACCGAGCCGATAGATTGCAGATGGTCAAATCCTTCCACGAGCAATCCCTGTGTATCCAGATTCGCGAAGCCGAGCGGACCGTGAATGCCGATGGTTCCGTTTTCTTTAACCCATGTTTCTGCTGTAGAAATTAATTTTGAAATTACTTCCGTATCGTCAAAAAATTCAAGTCGGGAAAAGCGCGCCATGTTTTCGCCTGTCTTTTTATTATACGCTTCGTTGATGATGGCTCCGATTCTTCCTACACATTTGTCATTTTTGTACGCGAGCCAGAATTTTGCCTTGCAGAAATCAAACGCAGGATTTGTTTCTCCAAAAAGCGATTTCATATCTCCCTCCTTCAATGGCGGAACCCAAAACTTATTGCCTTTGTAAATGTCAAACGGAAGATTTACAAATTGCTTTGCGTCACTCTTTGATTTAACTTCTTTTATTTCTATTGACATATTTCTTTCTTACAGACAAATGTAATTCTATTTAATAAATTCCAACGAAGTACGAATCGGTACGAACTTACGAACTACGAACAAATACATTATTCGCACTTCGTATGTTCGTAGATTTTTGTTCGTACTTCGATGGGATTTTAATTCATTCCTCTCTTCTTCTTAATATTCTCATACGCTTTCTGCACTTTTTTAAATTTCTCCGTTGCGGCCTTCTGGACTTCTTCTCCTTCTTGCGTCACTTTATCAGGATGAAACTTGAGCGCCATCTTGCGGTAGGCCTTTTTTATTTCTTCATCGGTGGCGCTTTTATCTATCTCAAGGATTTTATAATCGCTGTCAACATCGCGGTAATACATTGCTTTGATGGAATGCATATCGGCAGAATTAATTCCAAGGTAATGTGCGATTTGTTCAATGGTAGAAATTTCCGCAGGATGTAACTGTCCGTCAGCGTTTGAAAGTCCGTAGAGATAATGAAGCAGTTGAAGGCGCGAAGCGTGTGGCATGAAATGCTTTATCTGGTCGCAGACATCGTGAAGAGGAATTTCCTTTTTCAGAATTTCTTTCAGCAAAAGCATGTCCTGCCTTGCTTTCTCTTCTCCGAACTGGCGCGCGAAAAATTTCCTGACGAACTCAAGTTCCGATTTCATTACAGCCCCATCGCTTTTCATCACCGCACCGGAAAGCACAAGAAGCGAAGCGGTGAAATCATTAACACCACCCGTTGGAGCAGTACGTGCACTTCCTCGATGAACAGTTACTTGCGCTTCATCCACCATAGATCCTAACGCGAAACCAAGAATTGCTCCCACAGGACCTCCAAGCGCCCAGCCAAGTCCGCCTCCTAACCATTTTGCAAATTTTGCCATAGAAAACTCTTTTGATTAATGCGTGACGAATGTACGAAACTCCTCTTTTTACTCTGACAAAATAAATTATCTTTGCGTCCCTTTAACAACAAACAAAAAATTCAAAATGGATACCACACAAGATATAAGCATGGGTTCAGTAATCCGTTACAACGGAGATCTCTGCCAGATAACGGAATTGCAGCACCGAACACCAGGCAACAAACGCGCTTTCGTACAAGTGAGAATGCGTAATCTGCGCACAGGTAAAATGCTTGACCAGCGTTACCGTTCAGGCGAAGCGCTTGAAATCGCACGCCTCGAATATAAAATGATGCAATACCTCTATCCCGAAGGCGAAACGCTTGTGTGCATGGATCCGATTTCGTTTGAACAGATTTATGTTCCAAAAATGCTTTTTGGTGAAGGCACAAAGTTTCTGAAAGAAAATATGGAAGTGAAAATCGGAACCGAAAGTGATATTGCTATTTATGCCGAGCCACCCACTTTTGTTGAAGTAGAAATTACTCATACTGAACCCGGAGTGAAAGGCAACACCGCTACCAACGCAATGAAACCAGCAACGGTTGAAACAGGCGCAACAGTGAATGTTCCTCTTTTCGTCAATCAAGGCGACAAAATTCGCATTGACACGCGAACGAGCGAATATGTGGAAAGGGTGAAGTAAACGTTTGGCATTTTCTTTTTCTAATTCGTACATTCGTAAATATTCGTATTCGTTGATGACTACTCCGTGGATTATAGTTCTTGTAATGCTTATCCTGTCCGCATTTTTTTCCGGACTTGAAATTGCTTTTCTCACCGCAAATAAATTACGAATTGAACTGATGAGCAAGCGGAATATCTTTCCCTCTCAGATTCTCTCATTCTTTGTCAGAAATTCTTCGCATTACATCAGCACTATGCTGGTGGGGAACTGCATTACATTAGTTGTATTCAGCATTTTTATGGCGCAGATTCTTGAACCGTATTTAGAAATATACATTCATTCTCCTATCCTGATTCTTCTGCTTATAACCTTTCTCTCCACTATTTTTATTCTTGTTACTGCTGAATTTCTTCCTAAAAATCTTTTCAGAATAAATCCGAATAGAATTCTTGCCGTCTTTGCTGTTCCGTTGATGCTCGTGTATCTTGTTTTGTATCCCATTGTTTTCATCACAAACAAAATCGCACGGTTTGTTCTTACTTTTTTTCTCGGAACAAAATTTCCTGAAAAGAAAATTTCTTTCGGAAGAATTGACCTTCATCATTACATCCAGGAAAGTACTTCACCAAATGTGCAGAGACATGAACTTGAAAACGAAGTAAAGATTTTCAAGCGTGCAATGGGTTTTTCAAAAGTAAAAGCCCGTGACTGCATGATTCCGAGAACAGAAATTGTTGCGGTGAATGTGGAAGATTCAGTTGAAGAACTTAAAAAAACTTTTATTGAAACACGTCTTTCAAAAATTCTTGTCTTCCGCGGCAGCGTGGATAACATCATCGGCTACACACACTCGTATGAAATTTTCAAGAAACCGGAAAACATTTTATCAGTGCTTCTTCCTGTTATAATTGTTCCGGAATCTATGTCAGCGAACGAAGTGCTCACGCTTTTCATCCAGCAGCACAAGAGCGTTGCGCTGGTGGTAGATGAATTTGGCGGAACATCGGGCATGCTAACGATGGAAGACATCATTGAAGAAATTTTCGGAGAGATTGAAGACGAGCACGACAAAGAAGAAATGATTGAAAAGAAAATAAGCGAGAATGAATATGTGCTTTCGGGAAGGCATGAAATTGATTACCTGAATGAAAAATATAAATTAAGTCTGCCTCAGTCTGATGAATACACCACGCTCGCGGGATTAATCCTTAATATCCGCCAAAGCATCCCTAAGGATAATGAAATTGTGGTGATGAGTCCGTACGTTTTCAAAATTATCAGCACATCTGATACTACCATTGAACAGGTGCAGATGAAAATTCTTGATTGAGAAAATATTTTTCCTAAACAAGCGTTTCATCCTAAACAGCAAACATATGTTCCGATTATTGCCAACAAAAAAGAATCTGGGAATAATTATTTTCTTTTCCCTCCTTATTACTTGCCTTGTTTTTTCTTCTTGCACTTCCAATCGAAAATGTAATGGGAAAAAAGTCATCAAGACACCGATGGGACCGATGTAAATACCAAAGTTTACGGCTAAATACACACATTTTCTTATTCGTATATTCGCAATCTTATTGCTATTCGCACTATGAAAATTTTAAAATTCGGAGGAACATCAGTCGGTTCGGCAGAGCGGATGAAAAGTCTGGTCGCGCTTATAAAAAGCGATGAGCCGAAGATTGTCGTGCTTTCTGCCATGAGCGGAACTACAAATGCTTTGGTTGAAATCGCAAATGCGCTTTACGCAAGGGAAAATAATAAGGCAAAACAACTGATTGACGCGCTCGAAAAAAAATACGAAGAAGTTCTCAAAGAACTTTACTCTAAGGAATCTTCTTTAAATAAAGGAAAGGAATTAGTAAAAAATCATTTTGAATTCATCCGTTCATTTACGCTGGATATGTTCACAGCAAATGAAGAGAAAGCCATTCTTGCGCAAGGTGAACTGCTTTCTACTGCGATGGAGCATTTTTATCTGGAAGAAATCGGAATTGAATCCCTATTGCTTCCCGCGCTCAACTTCATGCGCATTGACGAAAACGATGAACCCGATTTAAAATATATTGAAGAAAATTTAAAAGAAGAATTAAAAAAATATCCCGGCAAGAAATTATTTATTACACAAGGTTACATCTGCCGAAATGCTTTTGGTGAAATTGACAACCTGAAACGAGGCGGAAGCGACTATACTGCAACGCTCATTGGCGCTGCGCTCTCTTGTGAAGAAATCAAAATCTGGACAGATATTGACGGCATGCACAACAACGACCCGCGCATTGTAGATAAAACTTTTCCAGTCACCGAACTTTCTTTTGACGAAGCAGCCGAACTGGCATACTTCGGAGCAAAGATTTTGCACCCGACATGCGTTCTCCCCGCTCAGAAAAGAAAAGTTCCCGTGCGTTTGCTGAACACTATGCAACCAACAGCAAAAGGAACTGTCATCACTGATAAATCTCCGACCGACCGAATTACTGCCGTTGCGGGAAAAGACGGAATCATTGCCATCAAAATAAAATCCGCGCGAATGCTTTTGGCATACGGCTTTCTGCGAAGCGTGTTTGAAATTTTTGAGCGCTATAAAACTCCGATTGATATGATTACCACTTCAGAAGTAGCAGTTTCTGTTACAATTGATAACGATAAAAATCTTGACGCGATTATAAAAGAACTAAATGAATTCTGTTCAGTGGAAATCGACAAAGACCAAACGATTATCTGCATTGTAGGAAGTTTTACCGCGGAAAAACAAGGTGTTGCTGTTAAAATATTTGACGCGTTAAAAAACATTCCGCTGAGAATGATTTCGTATGGAGGAAGTGAGAATAACGTTTCTGTTCTTGTAGAAACAAAACATAAAAAGGATGCGCTGGTGGCGCTTAACAAAGGTTTATTCGGACTCTAATGTTTTCATCTGACGTCATAAAAAAGTTTAATTCTACTCCTACTCCGTTCTATTATTACGATTTGGAGTTACTGAGAAAAACGCTTGATGCGTTGAAGAATGAATCAGAGAAGTATGATTATCATGTTCACTATGCGCTGAAGGCAAATGCAAATGATGAAATACTTTCAGTAATTCACCAAGCGAGTTTGGGTGCTGATTGCGTGAGCGGAAACGAAGTAAAAAAAGCGAGCGAGCACAAGTTTGAAAAAATATTTTTTGCAGGCGTGGGAAAAAGCGATGAGGAAATAAATATTGCTCTTGATCGAGACATTACGTGTTTCAATTGTGAAAGCCTGCAGGAGATTGAAGTGATTAATGAACTGGCAAAAAAGAAAAACAAAATCGCGCAGATCGCTTTCCGCATAAATCCGAATGTGAATGCGAATACGCATAAATATATTACGACCGGACTAGAAGAAAACAAATTCGGAATTAATATATGGGAACTGGAAGAGGTGGTGAAGCGCACCCAGCAATTGAAAAACATAAAAATTTCTGGAATTCATTTTCACATTGGCTCGCAGATAACAGATTTAAGCGCTTTCAAATCACTTTGCCTTCGTGCAAATGAAATTCAGAGTTGGTTTGTAAGCCATAAGATTTCGCTTGAACATATTAATGTTGGTGGTGGCTTAGGAGTTGATTACCACGAGCCCGATAAAAATTCCATTCCTGATTTTGCATCTTACTTTGGTTTATTCAAACAATTTCTGGAACTGCGCCCTAAACAAACACTTCATTTTGAAATCGGCAGGGCAATTGTTGCGCAATGCGGAAGTTTGATTTCAAAAGTCCTCTATGTAAAAAAAGGAGTGAACACAAATTTTGTAATCCTCGATGCAGGAATGACAGAATTAATTCGTCCTGCGCTTTATCAATCCTATCACAAAATTGAAAACCTTTCCAGCAACGGTTCATTGAACAAATATGATGTTGTAGGTCCCATCTGCGAATCATCTGATTGTTTTGGCAAAGCGATGATGCTTCCTGAAACAAAACGCGGAGATTTAGTTGCTATTAGAACTACTGGCGCGTACGGAGAAGTAATGGCCTCTCAGTATAATTTGAGGGAAAAGGTGAAGGCGGTGTATAATGTCTCATAAATTTTTTAATCCTCATAGTCGAATAAAGATATTTTGCATACCTTCATCCTCTTAAAATCAATACATCAACACAAACCAAATTATCATGAAAAAAATCTTTACGCACATTTTGCCAGTTCTTGGTTTTATTTTATCAGGAACAAATTTCATTTCTGCTCAGAATGAGAAAACTACCACTGAATGTGAAGTGGCTCCAACATTGGTAAAGACAAATCCAACCATTAATCAGGCAATGTGGTCGGTGCTTTACAACTACGACTTGCTCGCATCTACCACTTTAAACGGAAATGCCGGTGTTTGTTTTTTTAATAATCAATTTTGGGTATCTCGCTGGGCAACCGATTCCATACTCATCCTGGATCTTGCGGGAACTGTGGTTCAGCGGCTGACTATACCGGGCGTAACAGGCATACGCTCCTTCACCACTGATGGAACAAGCATCTATGCCGGCATTAATACAAACTCAATTAAAAAAATTGATCCAATCACCAAGACACTTGTAAGCAGCATCACTGCTCCTATCGCAAATGTCCGCTCTCTTACTTACGATGCAACCGCTAATAGTGGGGCAGGAGGTTTTTGGATGTCTACTTGGGGAACTGACATTACACAAACAGACATCAATGGTACAACATTAAGTATGGTTTCTGCGGCTTCTCATGGATTAACCGGCATGTACGGAACTGCCTTTGATAATGTATCTAGTGGCGGTCCTTATTTATGGGTATTTGACCAGGGAACCAGTGCAGGCCAATCAGATATTGTGCAAATAAATATTGCTTCCCAAGCACAAACCGGAATAATGCATGATGTAATGGTGGATGTTGGAACACCGCAAGGAGATACATCAGGGCTGGCAGGAGGAATATTTTTCTATTCACCAATTCCTACTATTTTGGTACTTATTGGTGTTCTGCAGGGATCTCCAACCAATCGCTTGTTTGGCTATGATGTGCTTGCAACCGGAATATCTGAAAACATGAACTCGAATGAATTCATCAATATATTCCCAAATCCTGTTAAGGACATGGTGAATATTAATGTCAACAAACAAAACAATGATGAAGTGCAGTTGGAAATTTTTGACGCTATGGGCAAAATAGTGTTCAATAAAAATACCCGCGGACAGAATAATTACATTAATTTTTCAAAACAACAGTCAGGATTATATTTTGTGAAAACAACTTATAATGGAAAGACCGCTACTTCAAAATTCATCAAGCAGTAAGTTAATTAAGCGAGAAAAAATCAGAAGGGCTGCCAATTTGCGCAGCCCTTTTTATTTATTGCATTTAGGAATTATTTTTTCAACTTGTCCTTAAACACTTTCTGAAACTTTTCCACCTTCGGTCGTACTACAAACTGGCAATAGGATTCATTTCCGTTCTGGTTGAAATAATCCTGGTGGTAATCTTCCGCCTTATAAAATGTTGTGAAAGGAGAAACTTCTGTTACAACAGCAGCGTCATATACTTTTTCATCATTCAGTTTTTTCTTGTAGAGTTCGGCAAGATGTTTTTGTTTTTCGTTGTGATAAAATATTACGGAGCGGTATTGTGTACCGATGTCGTTGCCTTGGCCGTTGAGTTGAGTCGGATCATGCGTTTGCCAGAAAGCATACAGCATTTCCTCGTAAGAAATTTTTGAAGGGTCGAAAGTAATCTTGCAAACTTCAGCGTGTCCCGTATTTCCTGTGCAAACTTCCTTGTAAGACGGATTTTTTACACTTCCTCCGGAATATCCCGATTCAACTTTCACAACACCATCCAGCATCTGGAATTGCGCTTCTACGCACCAGAAACATCCTGCACCAAAAGTAGCCGTATCAATGGTTGATGGTTGATGGCTGATGGTTGATGTAGTATCCGTTTTAGTTTCCATAGTTGGTATTTCTTTTTTGGTTTGTTGCGCGCAGGATGACAAAGAAATAATCGCCAGTAATACGCTGAAAATATTTGATTTCATGATTTTGATAATTAAAGGTAGAAATGTTTTCAATGACTATTACTGCAATCGCTTATAAAATGTTTTGTTAAAAAGTGTTAAACATTTCATCGTCATGCTGAACTTGTTTCAGCATCTAAATAGATTCCGAAACGAGTTCGGAATGACAGCCGATACGCCCAATTTTTCGTATAATTGCGTTCCGAATTCCGTATATGAAAAAACTCATTTTCATTCTTCTCATTTGCTTTCTGCCTTCTGCCTTTTGCCTTCTTTCCGCTCAACCAAAAACAAGAAGTTACATCTCCGATCCTCTCCTCGCTCCGCGCGAACATGTTGTAGATTTTCAACATTTGAAACTGGAAGTTTCTTTTGAGCCTCAGAAAAATTTAGTGAAAGGAAAGGTCACTCATACATTCATTCCTCTTCGTCAAAAAACTGATTCGATTGTGCTTGACGGAATTAATATGAATATAAAAGAAGTTGTTCTAAACGGAAAGCCAGCAAAATTCCGTGCGGATAGTATGAATATTGTAATCTATACTCCTTCGCTCGCCTGGGGATTAAAAGATTCCATGACGATTACCTATGAATGCACTCCGCGTAAAGGACTTTATTTCATAGGGTGGAATGACAAAACAGGAATTTGTCGAAGACAAATCTGGAGTCAGGGACAAGGTGTTGACAACCGCAACTGGATTCCCATGTACGATGAGATGAATGATAAAATCACTACTGAAATGTTTGCAACGTTTGACACCGCGTATAAAGTTTTGTCTAACGGAAAAATGCTCAACAAAAAAATAAACCAGAACGGAACATACATCTGGCATTATAAAATGTCGCACCCATACTCTTCGTATCTCATCATGCTCGGAATCGGAAAATACGGAATCAAGGAAACGCAATCTGCTTCGGGCGTGCCGATGCATTTGTATTATTATCCCGAATGGAAAGACCGCGTTGAAGCCACTTACAAGTTCAGCGAAAAAATGGTTGACTTCTTTGAAAAAGAAATTGGTGTGAACTATCCATGGGAATCGTATTCGCAGATTCCCGTTCAGGATTTCATGTATGGCGCTATGGAAAACGCAACCGCTACGGTGTTTGGAGATTTTTTATTTGTAGATGACCGTGCCTTCCTCGAAAGGAATTATGTGAGCGTTAACGCGCACGAACTCGCGCACCAGTGGTTCGGAGATTTTGTTACTGCAAGAAGTGACGCGCATCATTGGCTGCAGGAAAGTTTCGCAACGCATTACAACTGGCTCTATGAAAAAGAAGTCTTCGGTCAAAATCATTTTGACTGGGGAAGAAGAACTGCTCAGAACAACGCGCTGGAGGAATCAAAGAAAAATGATTTGCCCGTTGCACATAGCGAAGCAGGTTCGGTTCGCCATTATCCGAAAGGCGCATTCGTACTCAACATGCTAAAATATATTTTGGGCGGACGCGAAGTTTACAACAAATGCATCAAGCATTATCTTGAATTGCATCCGTACAACAATGTGGATTCAGAAGACTTGCTCATCGCCTGCGAAGAAATTACGGGCATGCAGTTGGATTGGTTCTGGGAAGAATGGATTTACAAAGGAGGAGAACCGCATTACAAAGTTTCTTTCCGCGATGTGACAGAAAATGCGGGAGAAAAAAATTCTGCGCATTATTCTGAATTCATTGTTCTACAGGTGCAGGAGCAGTCCGCGCTGACAGGACTTCCGCAATCAGGGGGAAATAAAACCAACAGCGTAAATGACGACCCGTTTGTTCAAGCGACAGATAATGATTCACCTTCTCCTGCTGGGTTATGGAAAATGCCGATTTGGTTTCAAGTTCATTACACCGATGGGACATCTGAGAAAAAACAAATCTGGATTGAAAAGCAAACTGAAATCATCCGTCTGAACATTCCAGCAGGAAAAAAAGTAGACTTCGCATTATTTGATCCAGACAATCAGGTGATGAAAGCGATTTCGTTCAATAAAACTTTTGAAATGCTTAAGTCACAGGCGATGAAAGCAGAGCACATGCTTGACCGATATGATGCGCTTGCGGCTATGGAAATCATAGATATTGAGCGCAAAAGAGATTTCCTTGTTTCTGTTTACAGCAATCAGGACAAAGCAAACTTTCACGCCATCAAAGCGGAAATAGTAAAACAACTTTCACACGATAACAACAAGCAGTCTATCGGAATTCTAAAACTCGCACTTGCAGATGAAGATGCAAAAGTCCGCAGATCGGTTCTCGATAATTTCAAACTTCTTTCCGAAGAACTTCTTCCTGACGTGGAGAAACTTTTGAAAGATCCTTCCTATGAAATTATCGCAACCGTTCTTGAAAATCTTTCATTCGCCAATCCGGATAAAATCGGTTTTTATCTTGAGCAGACAAAAGATGTGGAAGGAATGCCAGGGAGAAATGTGAAAATAAAATGGCTGGAGATTGCTTCGCTCTCAAATCCAAAATATGTTGACCAACTCGTAAGTTTCACAAGCAACACATATGAGTTTCGTACGCGCGCGAATGCTATGGGTGCTCTGAAAAAACTGAATTACCTTGATGACAACGCGATAGAATATATGGTGGATGCGTTGTTAAGTGCGAACAGACGCTTGAGCGGACCGGCTTCTGATGCGCTCACATTTTTTTACATGCAGTCCACCTATAAGCGCATCATCATTAATTATGTTGAGTCAAAAGAATGGAAGCCATCGGAAAATAAAATCATAAAGTCAGTAGTGAAATAATGGAAATTCCCTGGGGCAGTGATATCGCAAGTCGTTTCATCACGAATGTCGGGCTGGTAACCACTAACGGAATTCACGGGCACAACATCATGGCCTGCGAGTGGACTCATCATCTTTCCTACAAACCCGCGCTGGTTGGTATTTCGGTTCATCCGCGCCACGCAACGCACGATAATATTAAGGAGACAAAAGAGTTTGGCGTTTGTGTTGCGTCCACACAGCAATCGGTTTTGTCCAGTTTGGCGGGAAAGGACAGCGGAAAAATAATTGACAAAATAAAAATTGCTGAAGAATTAGGATTTAAGTTTTCTCCTGCGAAAAACATAAACGTGATGATAATTGAAGGCGCTTCCGTGAATTTAGAATGTAAATTACATCAAGAAATTCCGTTGGGCGACCACACACTTTTTGTCGGAGAAGTGATTGCTGGAAGTTTTAATCCTGAAGAAAAAACCCTCGCCTATCACGCAGGAAAATACTGGAATATGACTTCCACGCTTGATAAACCTTCTGCCGAGATGAGAGAAAAAATAAAATTGCTTTTTGAGAAATATAAAAAGTAAGATTACGTTTTAGAAAAATGAGTTTCGTTTACCCCCAGTTCTTATTCGCGTTGTTTGCGGTTTCCATACCAATTATCATACATCTTTTCAATTTCCGCAGGTTCAAAAAAGTTTATTTCCCTGATATACGTTTTCTCAAGGAAGTAAAACAACAAACACAGAATAGGAACAGAATCAAACATCTTCTCATTCTGATTTCGCGGATACTTGCCGTTTCATTTTTAGTTTTTGCTTTTGCACAGCCATTTATCCCAGCGGATAAAAAAAATGCGATGGCTGGGATGCAGGCGGTGAGCGTGTATGTGGATAATTCCTTCAGCATGGAAAACGTTAGCAAGGGCGGAATGCTCCTTGACGAAGCAAAAAAAATAGCGCGTGAAATCGCCCTTGCCCATTCGCAAACTGATTTATTTCAACTGCTCACCAACAATTTTGAAGGAAGACATCAGCGGTTAATCGGTCGGGAAGAATTTCTCACTATGCTGAATGAAGTTAAAGTAAGTCCTGCCGTAAGAACGGTTTCAGAAATAACAGCAAGACAAACAGATGTGCTCAGCAAAGCAGAAACAAAAAATAAAAAGTTATTCATTGTTTCTGATTTTCAAAAATCTATTTCTGATTTTGAAAAGGTGAAAGAGGATACAACCATCAAAGCAATTCTTCTTCCTGTCCCTTCTAACCAGCAAAGCAACCTCTATATTGATTCCTGCTGGTTTGAAACACCCGTACATCAACTCAATCAGGCAGAAAAATTAAATATGCGGATTAAAAATATTTCCGAAAACAATCTGGAAAACATTCCCGTAAAACTTTTTCTAAACAACCAACAGAAAACTCCATCGTCCTTCTCGATCGCACCAAATGAAAGCAAAGATATCGCACTTTCATTTGTAATTAAAGAAGCAGGTATTCAGCAAGGAAGAATTGAGATCACAGATTATCCTGTCACTTACGATGACAAATTTTATTTCTCATTCAATGTGGCAAAAAATATTGCATTCACTTGTATTTCTCCCCCTCTGGAAGAGGAGAATGGGGAAAACTCCAGGAAATCAATTCAGTCTTTATTTGGAAGAGACTCTCTTTTTGTGCTCAACATGCAGGATGATAACAAAATTGACTACTCCTCTCTTGCTTCACAACAGGTGATTGTTTTATCTGAACTGAAAAACATTTCATCAGGACTTGCACAGGAACTTAATCGTTTTGTACAAAATGGAGGAAGTTTGATTGTGTTTCCTTCCACACAAACAGATACTGGCTCTTATAAAAACTTTCTTTCTTCTCTAGGAACAAATTTCTATTTACGACAAGACACCGCCAACACAAAAATTGACTGGGTGAATTTTGAAAACGAAATTTTTTCAGATGTGTTTGAAAAAAAGGGCGAGAATCTGGATTTACCTGTTGTTCATTCTCATTACACACAGTCACATTCAAATCAAACCAGCGAAGAAGTGCTACTGAAAATGCGAAATAGAAATCCATTCTTCTCAAAATATACTTACAAGAAAGGAAAAGTTTATTTGAGCGCTGTGCCGATGAATACGGATTGGAGCAACTTTACCAAGCATGCCATCTTTGTTCCGCTGATGTTTAAGATTGCAGTAAACAGCCAACCCTCCTCAGAATTATTTTACACGGTTAGCAAAGACAATTCAATTCCCGTTACTACAAAACTCACCGGAGAAAGTGTTTTCAAAATCAAAGGAGACAACGACTTTGAAATAATTCCGGAAAACAGAATCCTTGACCTTCAGCCAACAATTTTTGTGCATGATCAAATAAAAAACGCAGGCAACTATAATCTCTTTGCAGGAACTGAAAACATCTCAGGCATTTCATTCAACTACGACAGAAAAGAATCCGACCTCAGCAGATATTCCCCCGATGAATTGATTTCTCTTTATGAAAAATCAAATCTCATAAACTTCTCTTTGATTGACGCTGGTGATAATGACATTACGATAATTCTGGCGGATATCGGGCAAGGAAAAAAATTATGGAAGTGGTGCATTCTTCTTGTACTGCTATTCCTTGCTATAGAAATCGCACTACTCAGATTGTGGAAATAAAATTATTTCTTCCCTTACAAAACATTTGTAAATTCGTAAGTTCTCAGTTGACGCAATGGAAAACTTCATCGTCTCCGCTCGCAAATACCGCCCTCAAACCTTCGACACAGTTGTCGGGCAATCGCATATTACTTCCACTTTAATAAATGCAATTAAAACAAATCACCTTTCGCAGGCATATTTGTTCTGTGGTCCGCGCGGAGTGGGAAAAACTACCTGCGCACGAATTCTCGCGAAGACGATTAACTGTTTTAACCGAACAAAAAATATTGAAGCGTGCGATGAGTGCGACTCCTGCAAGTCGTTTAACGAAGGGCATTCGCTGAACATTTACGAACTGGACGGTGCTTCAAACAATTCAGTGGAGGATATACGCAACCTGATTAATCAGGTGAGTTTTGCTCCGCAGATTGGCTCGCATAAAGTGTATATCATTGACGAGGTGCACATGCTTTCGCAGAGCGCGTTCAACGCGTTTCTGAAAACGCTGGAAGAACCTCCCAAGCACGCAATTTTTATTTTAGCGACTACGGAGAAGCATAAAATTATTCCTACGATACTTTCGCGGTGCCAGATATTTGATTTCAACAGAATTAAAATTGAAGATACCGTTACACACCTGGCTGACATAGCGAAAAAAGAAAAAGTAAAAGCCGAGGATGATGCCCTGCACATCATCGCGCAAAAATCGGATGGAGCGATGCGCGATGCGCTCAGTATTTTTGACCAGATGGTTTCACTCTCGGAAGATTCTATCACTTACAAAGCCGTCATAGATAATCTCAGCATACTTGATTATGATTACTATTTCAAAGTAACCGATGCACTCATCGAAAAAAATACTTCCTCTTCTCTACTTCTCTTCAACGAAATACTGAACAAGGGTTTTGACGGACATCATTTCATCAACGGACTTGCCGAACATTTAAGAAATCTGTTGGTGTGCCGAGATGAAATCACTTTACAATTATTGGAAGTAAGCGCGAGCATTCGCGAGCGCTACAAAACTCAGAGCAAAAAAACAGAAGTAGATTTTATTCTTCGCGGGCTGAGCATTCTGAACAAAGCGGATGTGCAATACAAAGCCAGCCGGAATCAAAGATTGCTTGTTGAACTTACATTACTTCAACTTTGTTCTTTGCAGGGAAATACTACTGGGGCGGAAAAAAAAAGTGAAGTTGTAAAAATACAGAGCCCATCCCCTGCCTTTCCCGAAGGGAAGGGAGAAAATAAAACCATTTCTACAAAAATAATTCCTGAAGTAAAAGAAGAGCAAGCCGTTTACGAAAAACTCGCTCCTATTCAAACTCAATCAACAGTTGCTGTTCCAAGTGCGGTTGGAAAGTCTCCGATAAAAAGTATGCTGTCTATTTCTGGTTTGACGAATGGAAATGCAACAACCACAAAGCAAAACGGAAAAGGTGAAATTAAAGTCACTCCGCCAGTTGGCGGAGGAGATTTAGAGGGGGCATTAGATTTGATTGACGCCTGGAATTCTTTTGCAGAAGGGTTAAAGAAAAAAAATAAAATAAATCTTTCCAGCACACTCACATCGCGCAAGCCGGTGCAAGAAGATGATTCAATAATTTTATTTGGTGTTTCAAATGAGGTGCAAGAAGACGAAATAAATTCAATTAAGACAGATCTTCTTTCTTTTTTAAGAAGCGCGCTGAAAACTCCTGCATTGCAATTGAAAATCATTGTTGACAAAAACGAAACAGAACGCAAACCCTATACAGGTGAAGAAAAATTTCAGCGACTCTCAGAAAAAAACCCTGCGCTGAATAGACTACGCCAGCAGTTTAATTTAGAAATTGATTTTTAAATTACTTTCATGATGATAGAGACATCGAAAATATTTTTTTATCTGTTTGGCTTTGCATTCACTTGGGGCACTGACCCAGCAATACAAAATACTTCCGCGCAAGAGAAAGCGCCTGTTCAACTCCCAGCATTTGATAAACGTTATGCGTATGATTCTGTTCCGAACGACCCGATTAACACACGCATTTACACACTCGACAACGGGTTGAAGGTTTACATGAGTGTTTACAAAAACGCTCCTCGCGTTTATACTTCCATTGCTGTGCGCACAGGAAGCAAAAACGACCCGAGCGATGCAACGGGCATGGCGCATTACCTTGAGCACATGCTTTTCAAAGGCACGGATAAATACGGAGCAAAAGATTACGCGAAAGAAGAAATCGAATTGAGAAAAATTGATTCGCTCTATGATGTCTATGGAAAAACAACTGACATATCGCTCAGAAAAAAAATCTATCATCGGATTGACAGCGTGTCGGGTGTTGCTTCGAAATACGCGATTGCGAATGAATACGACAAGATGATGTCGAACATTGGAGCGAAGGGCACGAACGCCTACACCTGGCTGGAGCAAACTGTTTACATAAATGATATTCCGACCAATCAATTAAAGAAATGGCTGGCGATTGAGGGAGAACGCTTTCGTAAACCTGTGATGCGTTTGTTTCATACGGAACTGGAGGCGGTGTACGAAGAGAAAAATCGTTCGCTGGATGATGACTACAGTAAAATGGAAGATGTGATGTATGCGGAACTCTGGCAAAAGCACACGTACGGAACACAAACCACTATCGGCACGATTGAGCATTTGAAAAATCCTTCACTAAAAAAAATAAAAGAGTACATGGGAACTTATTACGTTCCGAACAACATGGCGATTTGCATGGCGGGAGATTTAAATCCTGATTCCACTATGAAATGGATTGATCAGACAATGGGAAGGTTAGTTTCAAAACCTGTTCCTGCTTTCAATCCTCCTGTGGAAAATCCGATTGCATCTCCGATTGTAAAAGAAGTAGTCGGTCCTTTTCCAGAAACAATGTCGCTTGCGTTTCGCTTTCCGGGTGCCGGAACAAAAGAAGCAGACCTACTTGAACTGATGAACCAAATTCTCTCCAACGGAAAAGCAGGACTGATTGATCTTAACATCGTGCAAAAACAAAAAGCACTTTCGGCAGGTGCATACGGACTGATACTTAAAGATTATTCCGCACATTTATTTTCTGCCGACCCCAAAGAAGGACAAACGCTTGAAGAACTAAAAACTCTACTGCTATCTGAAATTGAAAAAGTGAAGAAAGGAAATTTTCCCGACTGGCTTCTGCCTGTGATCATTAGCAATATGAAACTTCAGCAGGTAAAAACGTACGAGAGCAATTCCGGAAGGGTGAATGATTTTGTAGGTGCTTTTATTGATGGAGCACAATGGTCAGAATACGTAAACTACACTGACGGGCTTTCAAAAATCACTAAGCAGGAGATTATTGACTTCGCGAATAAACATTACGGTGAAAATTATGTGGTGGTATACAAGCGCACGGGAGATGATACCAACGCTCAGAAAGTTGACAAACCCGAAATTCATCCTGTGGAAACCAACCGCAACGAGCAAAGTCCTTTTCTCACAAACATCGCCAACACTCCTGCTGATGAAGTGGAACCGAAATTCCTTGACTATACAAAAGACATTCAGCAGTTCACGGTGAGAAAAAATATTCCTGTGTTTTATACCGAGAATACAGAGAGTAAAACTTTTACGATGTATTATATTCTCGACATGGGAAGCAATCACAACAAAAAACTTCCTGTGGCAATCGAGTATCTGCCTTATCTCGGCACTTCAAAATATTCTCCCGAACAGTTGCAGCAGGAGTTTTACAAACTCGCCTGCAGTTTTGGAGTTTTCAATTCGGTAGACCAGTCATATGTTTATCTGAGCGGTCTGTCAGAGAATTTTGAAAAAGGAGTAGCGCTCTTCGAAAATCTATTGAGCGATGCAAAACCAAATCCCGAAGCGCTCACTAATCTTGCTTCCGACATCCTGAAAAAAAGAAGCGATGCAAAACTGGATAAGAATTCCATTTTGGATGCTGAATTCAATTATGCAAAGTATGGACCTCTGTCGCCATTCACAAATATTCTTTCGGAAAAAGAATTGAAATCACTGAAGCCGGAAGAATTAATTAACATCATTAAATCGCTTACTGAATACCAGCACAGAGTTCTTTATTACGGCTCGATGAAGCCGGAAGAGATTTCTATAGCGCTGAATAAGTATCACAAAACTCCTGACGCAATAAAAATTATTCCTGCTGAAGCTAAATTTGAAGAACTTCCAACTGTAGTGAACAAAGTTTTTGCGATTGATTATGACATGGCTCAGGTGGAAATTCTCCTCGTGTCAAAATCCGAAGCGTATTATAAAAACCTCGCTCCGAGCATGCGGTTGTTCAATGAATATTTCGGAGGAGGAATGTCTTCCATCGTTTTTCAGGAACTGCGCGAATCAAAAGCACTCGCCTACTCTGTGTATGCAGATTATCAGGAAGCGAACCGCATTGACAAAAACAATTACATCGAAGCGTATATAGGCGCACAGGCGGATAAATTACCCGAAGCGATGGAAGGGCTTTTCGGTTTGATGAAAAGCATGCCTGAATCAGAAGTTACATTCAACGCATCTAAAAAAGCGGTGCTGGAAAACATCCGCAGTTCGCGAATTACCAAGACAGGAATCCTATTCGACTATGAACGCGCCAAAAGACTTGGACTTACACAGGACATCCGTAAAGATGTGTACGAACAGGTTCAGCACATGAAACTGGATGTAGTGAAACGTTTTCACTCCGAGCACATAAGCAACAAGCGTTACTCCATCATTGTTCTCGGGAATAAAAAACTCATTGACCAGAAAGTGCTGGAGAAATATGGGGAGGTGAAGTGGCTTTCATTAGAAGAAGTGTTTGGATATTGATACTATGATTACGATAGGAATTACAGATTGTAGTAAATGGAAAAACTACCACGATTGGTTTGCTTCCGAAAACGTGAAGGTTCTGAGACTTTCTCCAAAAGAAAATAATACAAAGGATGTTGATGCGTGTGACGGCATTGTACTATCAGGCGGTGAAGATGTGCATCCAAAATATTACGGCAAGCCCCGGTACATGAAGAAAAAAGATGAACTGAAACTTGAAGTAAATGAAGCGCGGGATAAATTTGAAATGAAAGTGATTGATCGCGCTGTGAAAAACAAAAAACCTATTCTCGGAATTTGCAGAGGATTGCAGATAGCAAATGTATATTTCAAAGGAACGCTCATTCCTGATTTGCAGGGAAAAACAAAAACACGACATTCAAAAGCGCAGGGCTATGACCAAACGCACGAAGTAAATGTTGATGCTGACTCTTGTTTGAGCGCCATCATTCATGCGGAAAAAGGAATTGTCAATAGCGCGCATCACCAATCAGCAGAAAAGATTGGTAAAGGATTAAAAGTAACTGCCACTGATGCGGACGGAACGGTGGAGGCCATCGAATGGAAAAACCCAAAAGGGAAACCTTTCCTTCTTCTCGTGCAGTGGCACCCGGAAAGAATGAAAGAAAAGGAAAGTGCATTTGCTAAAAATCTCAAGGAGAAGTTTTTAGAAGAAGCAAAGAAAGCCGCCCTCTGATTTCTCCTTACATAATTCATTTATATTTGCTCATCTAAAAAAACATTTATGCACAAAATAAAAGTTGCAAACCCGGTAGTAGAATTAGATGGTGACGAAATGACACGCATCATCTGGAAATATATCAAGGACAAACTTATTCTCCCGTATCTTGATGTGGATATTAAGTATTACGATTTGGGAATTGAGTCCCGCGACAAAACGGATGACAAGGTGACGGTGGAATCGGCAGAAGCAATTAAGAAATACAGCGTGGGCATTAAGTGCGCCACCATTACGCCCGATGAAGCGCGCGTGAAGGAATTTAATCTGAAACAAATGTGGAAGTCCCCGAACGGAACTATCAGAAATATTTTGGACGGAACTGTTTTCCGCGAGCCGATTGTTTGCAAAAATGTTCCGCGCCTGGTGCCGAACTGGACGAAACCGATTTGCATTGGTCGTCATGCGTTTGGCGACCAATACCGCGCTACGGATTTTGTTACGAAAGGAAAAGGGAAACTTACTATCACTTTCACTCCATCATCTCCTCCTTCGGGGGAGACAGGAGAGGGGGTGCAGTCATTTGAGGTTTATAATTTCAAAGGTGACGGAGTTGCGCTGGCGATGTACAACACGGATGAAAGCATTCGCGGGTTTGCCGAATCGTGCCTCAATGTGGCGCTTCAGAAAAAATGGCCTCTGTATCTTTCCACAAAAAATACCATTCTAAAAAAGTATGACGGAAGGTTCAAAGATATTTTCCAGGAAGTGTACGAGAAAGATTTTAAAACGAAATACGCAGAAGCCGGAATCACTTACGAGCACCGTTTGATTGATGACATGGTTGCTTCCGCATTGAAATGGAATGGAGCTTTCGTTTGGGCTTGCAAAAACTATGACGGAGATGTGCAGAGCGATACTGTTGCGCAGGGTTTTGGTTCTCTTGGACTAATGACTTCCGTTCTCGTAACTCCCGATGGAAAAACCATGGAAGCCGAAGCCGCGCACGGAACAGTTACTCGCCACTTCCGCGAACATCAAAAAGGAAAACCAACTTCCACCAATCCGATTGCTTCCATCTTTGCGTGGACGCGCGGACTTGCTTTCAGAGGAAAGTTAGATAACAACGCTGAACTGATAAAGTTCTGCGAAGCGCTTGAGCAGGTTTGCGTTGAAACGGTTGAGTCAGGCAAGATGACGAAAGACCTTGCTATATGCGTTCATGGAAACAATGTGGAGCACGGAAAACATTATCTCTACACAGATGAGTTTCTGACTGCGCTTGATAATAATATGAAGGCGAGATTGAAGTGATGGTCCCGCCTTGTCCGATGGAATACGGACTCCGTCTTTTAGCGGAGCGGATGGCGCGTTTCGCGCTCATCAGTCCGTGATTACAAGTTTGCCTGTTGCAATGACCTCACTTGTCCCTTGTCCTTTGTCCCCTGTCACTTTATAGAAATACAGCCCGCTTGCGAGATTGTCACGCGAGAAAGTTACTGTCTGCCCGCTGATGTTTTTTATTTGTGCAACTGTCTGACCGAAACAGTTGTCCACCGTGAGAGTTGCGCTATGAAATGAATTCTCCGCCCGCAGAACTGTCTGCGAGGAGAAAGGGTTAGGAGAAATAATGAGAGATGATATGGGTAAGTTGATTTCCTGTATGCTGGTTAAGATGGGGCAAGAGGAATATTGTGGGGATGCAGAAAAATATAAAGTTGTAGTGTCTTGTTGAAAGCACCTCAAATCAAAAGTAGTCATACCGCTAGCCCATCCACAAAGAACATTCTCAGTACTACCAATGCCTTCTATGATTCCGACAAAAGAGTTAGGTGTCTTAAAACGTTTCCTGTAGGTTCCGTCTAATAGTTGGATAGAATCAATGCTCACTACTTTATCCTTATAGCCACCTAAACCATAAAAAACTGTATCTCCTACTCCCGCGCTAAAATCATATAACAAACATTCAGAATTATAACATACTCCTGGACAAGAAGGGAAGTTAGTCGATAGAGCAGTAAAATATACTTTTTTAGTAGCAGTATTTTCCCTTATGCCACCTATAAATGTATTGCCAAAGTAAAATTTTTTGTAAGTAAGGGAATTTATTAGAGTATCATCACTCTTAATAGAATACCATTCCATACCAGTCCCTTGGGGAGGGCCTCCAACATACCATTGTACAGCCCAAACCGCATTTGAATCAGGAAATGGATGATAAACCGCTGTCTGCCCGTGCGCAACGGTCAAGAAGAGAGAGACTATCAAGCCGAGAAAAAGTTTTTTCATTTGTCAGTGATTATAAGTTTCTCTACTGCGATGGTTTTGCCTGCCCCGTTATCATCGGGGTTTTCTTCTGTCAGCCGAATGAAATACAGTCCGCTTGCGAGATTGTCACGGGAAAAAATAACTGTCTGACCGCTGATGTTTTTTATTTGCGCAACCATCTGCCCGAAACAGTTGTCCACCGTGAGAGTTGCGTTATGTAAAAGATGGTCTGAATGCAAAGTTGTCTGCGCGGAACAGGGATTGGGAGAAATGTAAAAAGAAGTTTTAGAAGTAATTTCGTTTATTGCTACAAAGGTGGAACAAAGAGTAGTTACAAGCCCTCCGCTTCCTGTCTGCATGGTTGGATTCCCTACTATTCCTCCCGAAGATACGATTGGAGACGGACTTGAAGTTATTACTGTTGGCGAAGTAGAAATAGTAGTTGGATTACCTTCATTACATCCAGTGTTTCCATTACTATCAGTTTTGACTAAATAAATATCAGTCGTTCCAAGACCAAAACTATTTGAACCACCAGTAATTATATATCCGCCATCATTCGTTTTTTGAATAAATGTACCTTCATCAAATTTTGTCCCACCATAAGTTTTTGACCACATTGGAACCCATGCTGAATCTGTTTTAATCAAATAGAAATCAGGAGAACTACTAAAACTTTCTGTACGTGCTGAGATGATATATCCTCCGTCTCCAGTTTGCAAAGAAGTGTAACCTTGTTCAAATCCTGTTCCGCCATAGGTTTTTGTCCATAATGCATTTCCATTTGAATCGATCTTTATTATACAAATATCAGAACCACCTGCACCGAAACTGTGTGTCTGAGCAGTAATTATATATCCACCATCTGGGGTTGATTGAATATCGTATCCTTCATCTTGCCCGATTCCACCGAGGGTTTTATTCCACAATAGATTTCCATTAGAATCTGTTTTGATTAAATAAATATCTATTCCTATACCGAAACTTACAGTCTTTCCCACAATAATATATCCTCCATCAGTAGTTTGTAGTGCGGTAGAAGCAACATCATCATTTATTCCACCATAGGTTTTTGTCCATAAGGTGTCACCATTGGTTTTTGTCTTAATCAAATAAACATCAAAATTACCAGCACCAAAACTTTTAGTATAACCTGCAATAACATATCCTCCATCATTAGTTTGTCGAACAGAATTGAAAAGAAGATTCTCCTGTTCTGTTCCTCCATAAGTTCTTTGCCAGGAAATATTCCCACTTGAATTTGTTTTTATTAAATAAAGATCATAATTACCTGCACCAAAACTCAAAGTTATTCCTGCAATAATATATCCTCCATCACTAGTTTGCTGAACAAATGAAACATAATCATTATCTGTTCCGCCATAGGTTTTTGTCCATAAAAGATTTCCATTTGAATTAATTTTTACTAAATATGCGTCAGGGTTATTACTTGAGACATACGTGTTCCCACCAATAATATAATGTCCATTGGAAGTTTGCAGAATGGAAGCCCCGAAGTCATAACTCCCTCCATCAATTGTTTCTTGAAACATTATTTGACCGTGCGCAACTGTCAACGCGAGAACGGCTGTCAAGCCGAGAAGAACTTTTTTCATTGACTTTGAATTACTGTAAAGATACAAAGTTACTGATTATCCCGCGAAAACGCGTGATAAGCGCAACTGCTGTTACGGCTTCAGAGGGTTATTTTTGGTTCTCTCCTTATACATACCATAGCGGCTCATCATCTGCTCGTTGGTGCGTGCGCCTATGCTTTCTCTCAGATGGGCAACTCGCTGACGCATGGTTTCTTTGGTAATTCCTAATTTGCCGGCCATTTCGGTTTGCTTATAGCCCGCATCAAACCATTCTAATATCTGCATCTCTGCGGCATCCGGATAATAAGGAATGGTTGTTAAGCCCAGCATGTTCCGAGTGGTTAGGTGATTGAGAGAATGAAAATAGGTTACGCTTTCTTCATCTCAATTCACGAACGTGAATTGCCACGCTGCCGCCTTCCTTTATTTTCGTTTCGCTCAAAACGAGTAATAACCAATGACTCATGAAGAATGCACCCGCGCATACAACTCTGGGCTGAGATAGCCGGATGGATTATTAAAATGCTCAGACGATTGTTTCGGACGCTAAAAAGAAAACATCAGAAATTCTAAGCAGATAAGTAAATGTTGAAACGAAGAAGTCAGGAGATTAAACCGCGCAGTTAAGAGTTGCAGCCGCGCAGTTAAGAGTTGAAGCCGCGCGGTAAAGAGTTGAAGCCGCGCGGTAAAGAGTTGAACCCGCGCAGTGAAGGGTTGAACCCGCGCAGTGAAGAGTTGAACCCGCGCGGTGAAGAGTTGCAGCCGCGCAGTGAAGAGTTGTAACCGCGCAGTGAAAGATTCTGACCGCGCGGTGAAGAGTTATAAAATCGAAAATAATAAACCTAACCAATAAAAAAAACCAAAAACTATGTCAAACACAGATTTCATTCCGACAGAAGATGACGATTTTTTCAACTTTGAGCAAAACCTGCTCGAGCGCCTTCACGCTAAAGAAGATGAAGACGGAGAGCCCTCACCGGGCGAAGCCGAGAACTTTAAAAAATGGGGAATCCCCGATGAGCCCGTGAAAGACCTGGGCGAAATGCAGATACTGTATGAAAAAAAATATCACCGCGCGCAGAAAAAAACCAAGCGCAACAGCGGAGATGTGGTGAAACACCGGCAGGCGCGCGAAGAATTTGAAAAGGATATTCGCCAGTTTGTGGGAGAATTTCTTCGCAAGAACCACAAAATATCAGATGGCGAGCGCA
>Ga0247727_10001067_pt1 | contig 66740 bp, 44 predicted proteins | sample WisWelCaveWW1625_FD_202498 | JGI IMG/M metagenome (GOLD analysis project Ga0247727, IMG submission 202498) | Biofilm microbial communities from Wishing Well Cave, Virginia, United States - WW16-25 | ecosystem: Environmental > Aquatic > Deep subsurface > Groundwater > Cave microbial mat | place... | reverse complement strand
CATCCGGAAGACCTCAACATCCTCGATCGACAGCCGCGTCTCACTCACGGCCACGGCCGAGTCCAAGCTCGTCGGGGCGTCCACTTCGAGGATCGGCGCCAAGCTCAGTGCCGCCGTCTCGTAGAGGACATCGTTCGGGTTTGGGCTGCCGCTTCCGACGAAGGCGTAGTCATGCAAATCCCACGGATCGAAGACCTTCGCCCACGCGGTAGCGCGCGGAACGCCTGCCACAGCCGAAGCTCTCGCCGTGGCTCTCGGGTTGTAGCCCGCTTCCCAGACGATCCTCGGAGCCATGCCGACTCGTGGGATAGCGCGCCTGACGGTTGCGCCCGTCGCAGAGGCTGTTGCAAAATTGCCACCCGTAGCGTCAGAGATCGTTCCCCAGTTCTTGCCTTCTGTGGCCGTGCCCGCCGGGTTTTCTGTGAACTTCGTCTTCTGCGGCGCAGCCGTTGGATCAGAGGTGACGCCATCGCCAACGGGGAATGGCGCGGCGGGCGGGATCGATGCGCTGATCGCCGGCGCCTGGACGAATACCTGCATGACGTAGGTCGATCCGCCAGGATTGTTCTGCCACTCTTTCTTCAGGTCACCAGCCGGTGGCGTCTGATTCTGCGTGTTCCACTGCACGCCGTACGAGGTGTCCGACCGTGCCTGCGCATCGGCGAATGCCGGGTCTGCTGCCACGAGTCCGGCGACGATCGCCAGACCGAGATAACCGAGATGTCTTTGGGCTAACATCAATGTTCCTCCTGAGTTCCGACCGATTGCTACTTTGCCATTTGTCCTAGTAATGGAACTGAGCAATATCTCTTCAAAGGCAGACGTCCAGCACCATTGATCAATGAATGTACAAAATCCCCATGACTATAAAGCAGTATTGATGCCAGAAGTAGATTCTGACGGTCGTTTTTGTCTGGGTCGTTCAAGCATTTCAAAGCACACCAATTGCATCCTCTTTTAAAGGAGGTGGTGAATGAGCCGTCCGCACAGCTCAACGTCATGTGTTGATTTCTGGCAACACATGAGAGGTTAGGCTTCAGCGCTGACGAACTGCTGTTGCTGGTCGATGGTCGTTAGTCGCTAGGAGCTTGCCAGTCGTCGCTTTGTGCGCTAACGACCAACGGCGAGGGGCCAACGACATAGCTGGCAGCTTGTCGCTTGCAGCTTGAAACTTGTCGCTGTGTTTCTCGAAGTCGTTGGCGTACAATCGACGAGTTCGTTCGGTTGTTCGAGACGATTGGCGTGCAGAGTGAGTGGGGTGATGAGCAGATGCCATCTGAGAAGCGGGATGCGTTGACATCCGGCACGCAGCCATTAGAATCGCTGGCGGCGTATTTCGATCGTGCAGTGTTGGAAGAGGTGTTGCTGAAGTCGCACCGCTTCATGCAGCGGCAGAAGATGATCGATCGCGTCATGAAGGGGCGTAACTTCAGCCATCTCTACCAGGTGCTCGCCGATCCGCCGGAGGATTGGCAGCAGCGCGCCGATGCCGCGCAGTGGCATGAGGCGATCGAGACCGGCTGGAAGTACACCGGCAAGTACGGGCGCATCTGGCCATACGATGGCGCCGGCGCATCGATCGCGGCGATGCTGAGTATGCACTATCCGAAGCTCGGGATCGATCTGTTGCGCGACGCCGCCATCGCTGCCGACACTTCGGTGGCGCTCATCGATCACAACACGGCGCTCGGCTACCGCGGCCTCACCTTCTTCTCCTACAACACCAAGGATGATGACTACGTCGACAACCGGATGATCTCGGGGTTGACCGCGTGGGTGGTGATCGGCGTGTTGCGGGAGGCGCTGGAGGCGAGGAGCGCGCGGCATCTGCGGTGGGCGGTCGATGTGCTGCGCGGCTATTTCTTCCTACGGCAGGTGTACGACGGACGAGCGTTCGCGGACGGTTATGCTGCCGATCGACGCTACGGCCATATTCGCGCTGGGTTCGAGGTCGATCTGGAGACGGGGCATCATCGGGAGTACGAGCACACGATCGGCGAGCATACGACCGATATGCTGGAGGTCTATAAGCTGGCGGCTCATGTGTTGGACGAGCTGCCGCGCGAGGCGGTGGCGGCGGCGTTTGACGGGCAGCCGGAGGCGCTGACAGCGTTTCGCCAAGAGCTCGTCCGGCGCCACGAAGCCGGCGTCATGGCGTTGCGGATGATGCGGGTGGAGGGGAGCCGAGGAGGGGAGCAGGGGGATTCAGCATGGGCTCGGTTGCCGCACTTCGTCTCGGCGCGCCTCCCCAACGGCGACTATGCGACCTCTACCGTGAGCGGCGATTATAGCGTGGCGGTCGACAACCAGACGTGGTTTGCGTCGCAGGTGCTGCCGTACGACGAGGCGCGCGTCAAGGAGGCACTCCGCTATCTCAAGGCGCGGTTCATCCGGGACGCCTGGGTGCTGGGCATCGACGGCACATGGAAACGGTTCCGCGGGACGTTCTTCTTCGCGTGGGATTTCTCCGATCCGTTCGTGGAGCCGCCACCGGAGCAGCGCCCGCTGATGGAGGAGGTGTTGCATCCGGAAGGGACGCTCGGGGCGCTGAAGCTGATGCTCGATATCCTCCGATTTAGCCGTGACGAGACGTTCCGGTCAGAGGCGGCGGCGCTTTTCATCGAGCTCTACGACAATCTACTGGTGCTACATCGCCACTGGGGGACGGACGGGCTCCGCTACGCCTCGCGCAACCTTCCCGGTCTCTACACGACGCTAGAGAGTATGGCGGGGACGACGTGGTTCGCCGGGGTAACGGCGATGATCCTCGGCTCCAGTTGCGAGCATTTCCTCGGCGGCACCCCACCGCGCGATTTCCTCGTGGACGGCCACCCGCCCGCGCAACCGCGCCCGCAACCGCTCGCCGTCACGCTGACCGATGACCAGCGCCGCCGCCTCGCCACCGAGCGCCACCGCCTCGCCACCCAGCTCGGCCTTCCACAGCCACCAACGGCATGATCACATGAGGGTAGACTTATGGGTCAGGTCCCGATCGAAACGTTTCGTGCGTGTGTGAGCTGACTCTGTAGCGTTGAGTTTCTAGGGCGCGGGTAATTTTCTGCTTGCGCGGCACGAGCGATCGATTATCATAAGGACGATGACGCGGCAGCTGGTGTTTGCATCGGTTCTCCTGTCATCTTGCCTGACGGCGTCCCTGCCGTTGCAGGCCGGTGAGATTCCCGATTACATGCGGCAATGGGAGTTTGGCATCAACGCTGAGGAAGACGACGGTCCCGATTACTTCGCCGATCTGATCCTTCCGCTCTACCGTCATCCGGATAACGAGCGCGCTTGGTTCATCGAGCCGCGCACGCGCCACGCCGATGGCGAGACGCTGATCAACTTCGGCACGGGCATCCGCCAGCTCATCCGCGATCGCTCGTGGCTGCTCGGCGCAAACCTTTTCTACGACCACGACCTTGAACATTCACACTATCGCCTCGGTTGGGGTTTCGAAGCGCTCAGCTCGTACGCCGAGCTGCGGTCAAATTTCTACTGGGGCATTTCGCCGGAGCGTCAGACGTTCGCCACCGCCACCAGTCGGCAGTTTGCGAAGGCGGTGGATGGCGTCGACGTTGAGCTCGGTGCGCCGGTGCCGTACTACTCGCGGCTCAAACTCTTTGGCGGTCTCAATTGGTACAACTTCGAAGAGTTCGACAACCGCTATGGCTGGATGTTCCGGGCTGAGTTCAAGCCGCTGCCGCTCGTCGTGATTGACGGTTTGATCAGTGACGACACTAACTCCAACGTTGACTGGGGGATCACGGTGGCGTTGCGCATTCCGCTGGGAGCGAACGCGCCGGAGCATGCCCGCCCGATCTTCGCGCTCGACGACACAATGTTCCCGCAAAGCGATGCGAGCGAGCATCTTTTCGCGCTGGTCGAGCGGCATCATGAGATCGTGGTGGAGAAGCGGACTCAGACTGGCACTATGAGTGTGCAGGTTTTGCGAGGGACATGATGAGCTGGCTGCGTAACGTGCGACTGGTCTTGGTGGCGGCGCTGTGGCTGATGTGCAGCGTCGGTCGTGCCGAGGCGGCATCGGGTGACGCCGACGGTACCTACACTGTGACTGTGACACAGGTGGAAGTTTCCCGGGACGGCGGCTCTACCTACACGACGGTCTTCAGTGGCAGCCAGGCGATCAACATCGCCGCCGTCAATGCCGGCGCCGTGGCGGCGGGCTTGGTCAGTGGTGCCACGATGCAGGCCGGTACGTATGACAGCGTTCGGGTGACGATCGGCTCGACACTCAGCATGAAGGGCTACGTCAACAACACCGGTGCCGGCACGACGCTCTACACCGACGGCGGCGCCGACGCAGATGCTTTTACCGGGGTCGCTGGGTTAAACAACACGACGGCTGGTGACTACGGCGTTTCCACGTTTACCATCCCGGTGGTCAATCGGACGCAGACAACATCAGGTCTGTCGATCACGATCGATCCTGGCAAGGCGCCAACCGTCAGCGTCACCTTCAACACCTCTGGCGTTCTCACTCAGTCCGGCGGAACTCCCTCAGTCGGTCCTCCGTCCGTTACCATCACCTCACAGTAGCGTTCGACTCATTCGGCCCTGCGGCGTCAACGTTTCTCATGATCGCCGGTGTCGGACTCCGCGTGTTGAGTTGAGAGGATACGATCTTCAAAATGTAACGGAGATCAAAACCGCAGAGTGGACGCGAGGACGTAGGTGCGGCTGCGGTAGGTGGGACTGCGGGAGAGGCCGAGGGAGGCGTTGAGCGACCAGTTGGGTGTGAGCTGGATGCCGGCGCTGAGGTCGAGCACGTGGACGAACCAGCTATCGACCCCCGATTCCTTACCGTACCCTGGTACATAGCGTCCCCAGACCCATGTCTTCGGCGTCGGCGTGCCCCAGTACGAGAATCCGGCCTGGTAGCTTTTGACGCGGTGCGGGCTGTAGTATTCGGGGCGGCGGTCGATCATGTTGTCGAAGCTGTAGAGAGCGACGGCCTGGAGGCCTGGGACCCACGGCAGCTCGCGTCCCAGCTGCCACTCCGTCTTGTAGCGTCGATTCCGGTCGATGAGTCGATCGTGCACGCCCATGACGCTCAGATGCCACTGCTCTCTCGGTGTCCACTCAATCCGCGTCTCGTAGTAGTCCTGTCGGATGCCGGACTGAAGGGCTTGCGCGGTATCAGCCGGTTCGCGGCCAACGAGCAAAGATGTCTGCAGCGTCTCCGTCCACTGTGAGTCTGCCTTCGCTTCCCATGACGTTTGTCGATCGACAGGGTCGGAAAACGTGTGCTCCAGGAACTTCAGCTGGAGCTTGTGGTGATCCAGCAGCGTGCTGCGGACGCCTGCGCCGACGGCCTCCTCGGTGACGTGTTGGATTGCTTGCTCGCGGAAGCTGGCGTGCAGGTATTCGATGAATCCGGTGACGCGTTTCGCCAGCTCAACGCCGAGTCGTTGCACCGTCTGCCAATACTCCCGATCAAAGTTGTCTTCTTCGTACTTGTAGGACGGTTCCCACAGAACGCGCGATGTGCCGGAAGCATCTGTGTGGTGTGTCGGATGGCGCGGTGCTTGAGGGGTGTCTGACGGTCGTTCGGCGTAGAGCAGGGTCGGAGTTGCGATGATGCCGATCGCCGTTGCCAGAACGACTGCGATGTGTGCTGTCGAGTGATGTGTGCGCAAGCTGTGTCCTTGTTGCTGGAGGCGCCGGCTGTGCTCAGTAACTAGCCGTCGATGCTTCAGCAGCGATGGGATACCATTGTTTCTCAAGCAACCACTGGAATGCGTTCAGATCCCACGCGCCGTTCACGAAGAACCGTTTGATCCGCCGCTCGTCGTCGCCTTTGTAGTTGGCTCCCGCGTCGGACGTCAGGGCGATGGTGTAGCCGGTGTCCTGGGCGTACTGCATCAGCTGTGGGTTTCGCCATCCGCCCGGCCACGCCATGGCGACGATCGGACGTTCCAGCCGGTGCTCCAGCGTCATCTTCGGCGTTCTGAGTTCCAGGAAGATCTGCACCAGCCCTTTGCCGGGGTTTTGTCCCTTGAGCCATGTGGTCAAGTTGTCGTTCGGGTCGGACGGGTGGGAGAGGGTCATCGCGCCAAACTCAAACTGCGGATGCTTGGCGAGCTCTTCGATCTCCGACCACGTCAGATAGTTGGGGCCGAAGACGCCGTCCGCGGCGCCGGTGATGATGAAGAATGTCGCTTTGAACTTGTGCTGATCCAGCACCGGCACGGCGTTGAGCGCGCTCTTCCATCCGCCGTCAAACGTCATCGCCACGGCGCGCTCCGGAAGCGATCGCTTGCCGTGCATCCACTCCGCCAGCTCGGTGATGGTGACGGTCGTGTAGCCATGGTCGGAAAGGTACTGCAGCTGTTCTTTTAGGCGATCCAGCGGCACCACCGTCGCGCTTGGCGGTGTGTTATCGGTAACGATCTGTTGGTAGGACAATACGAGTGCGCCGGGCCCTTTCGGCAGCATCGCGTCGCCTTTGGCGTTCGCAGGCGCGTGTGCTGGCGCTGCGGCGATGAGGGCGGTAAAGGCGGGGTCGTCCAAGTCGCGCTGCAGCAATTGTTCAAACTGAGCGAGGGCGAAGAACCCAAATACCGTGTACCGCTTGATCTTCGATGGGTCACCGCTGATCTTATTGAGTCCTTTGTCGATGGTCAGCAGGCCGGTGTAGCCCGCCTCTGTGGCCATGCGTATCAGCTGGTCGTTGTACCAGCCGCTCGGCCAGGCGTAGATCTTGACGTCGCGCTGTAGCTGCTGCTCGATCGCTCGCTTTGGCTCCACGATCTCAGCGGTTACATCATCGAGCGTCCGACCGGGTGTCTTTCCTTCCGCCCACGAGACGAGGTTGTTTCCTACCTGCCATGGGTGGGTGATCGAGTGAGCGCCAAACTCGAAGTTCGGGTTGGCAGCGATTCGCTTGAGCTCATCCCATGAGAGATGGGCCGGGAGTTTGCGGTCGATCATGTCGGTCGCGATCAGGAATGTGGCTTTGAACTTGTGCTGCTCCAGCACCGGCACGGCGTCCAACATGCTCTTCCATGCGTCATCAAAGGTCAGCGCGACCGATTTCGCCGGCAGCTGCCGCTTGCCCTGCATGCACTCCACGAGCTCACTGACGGTGATCGTCGTGTAGCCATGATCGGCAAGGTACTGCATCTGTTCTTTGAAGCGATCAATGTGGATGAGTGTGTGATCCGGCTCGTCGTGCGGATCGGTCGAGACTTTGTGGTACATCAGCATTGGTACAGCGGTCGCGTGCGGTTCTTCAGCGTGCGCGCAGGCCGTCGTGCTCAGCATGGTGGCTAGCAGTACGGCGCCCATCGCCAGACGAGCTGGGCGTGCCACGCTGGGAAGCGGTATCGCGATCGCGTCGTGAGGCGGCTGGCGATCTGCTTGATCGTCGTCGTGCCGGTCATCTGCTGAACGCTTCGGAAAGATTCCGTAGTACACGTCCGAGATGCTGTTCCGGAACCCGATGAACGTCTTGATCGCGTACCAGAACATCACCGCATGCACCAGGGGGAAGATGGCGTCGAGCCACGACCCGTGCAGCAGTGAGAAGACGGTGGCTGAGATGCAGTACAGCCACAGTGCACACTCCGCCAGCACGATGGCTGCGGGGGCCGCGGTTCTTCCCGGCACTTTCGGCGTTCGCATGAATGGGATCTGTCTGCCGGTGATCATCTGCTGGATGGATTGGACGACGCCCACCATGTTGAGCGGGATGAGAATTAAGTCGAAGGTGAGTGCGCGGAAGAAGTCGCTCATCCGGTAGTGGCTCATGCGCAGATCCCGCAGATACAGGAGTTGAAACGGTAGCCCCACCAGCGGCAGGCACCAGATGGCGCTCATGTAGTCTTTCAGGGGAAACGTGAAGATCATGATATAGCCCAGACTGGAGATGAACGAGCGCCCCAAATAGTGCGTGCGTAGCAGCGCTTCGGCCATCTTCTGGAGCGAAGCCGGTGCTTTGGCCAGATAGCGGAGCAACTTTGGCAAAATGATCAACCCTCCGTTTGCCCACCGGCATCGCTGCACCGACAGTGCGCCGAAGTCCGACGGCGTAGCGCTGTAGGAAAGACGCTCCGGGTAGCCGTACAGCGTCCATCCGCGATCGATCAGATCGATCGTCGATTCGGTGTCCTCGATCACGGTGCGGTCCTGGATGTACTTGGAGATAGTATGTCCCCGTTCGGTGTCATGCGTCAAGATGTCGTCCAATGCGGCTTTGCGAATGAGGCTATTGGCTCCCACCCATGAGGCGGCGCCGAAGAGCGTGAAGCCCTCCGACACGGTGTACTGCATGTCGGTGGTGGCGCCGGCCACGCGCTCCAGCACGCCCGGCGGGTTGGGGATGGCGGTGTAGGGCGTCTGCATGATGGCGATGCGCTCGTTGCCTGGTTGTTCGATCTCGTGCACCAGCTTCAGGGTGTAGTTGGGCGCCAGCGTGCTGTCGGCATCGAGGTTCACAAGATATGTGGCATCCGGTACGACGAGATCCGCCTGAACGTCTGCTGCGCACGGTTCGAGGTAGCACTTGCCGTTCCGTTCCACCTGGATGAAGCGCTTGCCGATCAGGCCGATGTAGCTGTTGAGGTTCATCGCTTTGTTCGGCGCGTGCGAGAGATTCTCGTACCGCTTCCGCTCAAACGTCGTGATCTCCGCATGGAACAGCCGCGCCAGCCGCGCGTACTCGCGGTGCGCCAGCCTCGGCCATTGGGTACCGGGCTCGCTGACGCCGACACCCTTTAGGAAATACTCGTGGGCTCGTTGCCGATGATCGGCGATCCGCTCGGCGAAGGAGAGTTGCACGAAATGCCGGTCAGTGTGGTCGTCGATATCGTACTCGGTGGCGAGCTGTTCAAACTGGACGGCGGCAATCATGTGGAGATCGGCCAGGGTGAGATGTTCAAAGCTGGCATCGGCGTCGCTGGAGGATTGGCGTGTCAGGTAGTTGCGGTAGGCCTCCTGCATTCTGTCCGCGGTGGCTTGCAGCGATGTTTGAATGTGGCGCGGCATGGCGCGGGCGGTCATCAGCGCCAGCCGATCGTCCGGATCGGTCGGACGCTGCGGATCATCCATGAGCAATACGATGCGCCGGTTCGGGTAGTCCTGCAAGTATGCTGAGAGCATTGCCTGGCGGATGACGCGCGGCTCTTCCTTATACGAAGGGATGAGGAAGGTGACTGCCGGCGCGCGATCCGGATGATCGTAGATGACTTCGAGCTCCCGCTGAGCGAGTGGGCGGTGCCGCCGCAGCCGGTGGTAATAGGCGGCGCGGTTGATGAGGTAGACGAGGTTCCCGTACACGAGAAGGCCGAAGAAGAGCGCCAGCATGATGCCATCGACAGCTCCCCAGAACTTTCCGGCGCGCCATTCGGCGAGCGCCAGCGGAATGGCTGTCGCGATCACGATCGCGCAGGCGACGGATGTCAGCGCAGCGCCAGCAAGACTGTATGCAATCTCGCGGCGGTGGTTGATCGGCTGCTTGAACGGATCTTTCTCTTTCGGCATCGGGAACGGAATGCCTCGGATCGTTCCTACTCTTGTTCTTGATTCTAGTTGCCGGTTGCCGTGACGTCCTGAAGTGTTTGTGCGAACGTCGTGAGTCAATATGTCAATCACGTGATGCCTTTCGTAGTTATCTCAGGCACGATCCGTGCCAGATGTTGTAGTTGTACAAATATTCTAGGCTTTGAGCGTGTGCTCTTAGCCGTCTAGTAGTTAGCATCGTCCGGATTGGCTAGTGGCCTTTCCCTGTACGATGGCGCTGCTTGGCTGTCTTGGGTTTTGTTGTTACCTACCGGAAGATTGAATCACTACCGAGGACGCGCAAATCGCACGCTGTAGGTACAAGCCAAAGCATTGATATTGAGCTGCAACTGTACCATTCCGTTGTAGATTGTCAATGGTTTTTTAAAACCAACCAATACTAAATCCGATAGATGTTATCTGGGTTATTAACTTGTTATACATTGCTCGGATATGATGCTTGAGAGATTGTCATGCTAAAATGCTGCAGAGATCTCTCGGCTACGGGGGTGGGGGGGATAGCATGACACAACTTGTTTTCATCCACGGAGTGAACGATCAGACGACGGGGTATAGCAATCGGCTCTTCGGGGAGATCGTCCGGGCGTATGTCGCCGGGCTGATCGAGCAGGGTGCGTCCAAGGCCGACGCTCAGGCGCGAGCCAAGCAGCTGGTGCAGAAGGAGATTCTCTGGGCTGACGTCACCACCGATCTGACCAATCGCTACCTCTCGTTGCAATACGCGCTCAAGGGGCGATCGGGCAAATGGAACGCGATCCTCAGGCCGATCGATCCGCTGGTGCTGCAGATCCTCTACTATGTGAAGGATAAGGGGCACAAGCGCGGGCCGATGGCGATCTTGAAGGAGGTGGACGAGGCGTTTCGTCGGGCGTGCGCCGATCGATCAGAACAGGTGGTGGTGATCGCGCACTCGCTGGGCTCGGTGATCGCGTACGACTATCTCTTCGGCTTCCGGAAGCATCGCGTGCCGCCGGGTGTGACCGTGAAGGCGCTCATCACGCTCGGCTCGCCGATTCCGCTCTTCACCGCCGCCATGGGCTTTGTCGACAACCCGGTCGAGCTGCCGAAGAACGTCGAGCGATGGGTCAACGTGCTCGATCCTGATGACGGTGTTGCCCGCTTCTGCGAGCCGTACTTCAAGTCGGGCATCGTGCGCGATGTCACCGTCAACACCGGTTTCGCCCCACTCGGCGCCCACAACGGCTACTGGAGAAGCCGCGCGGTTGCCTCCCTCCTCGCCGAGCAGCTGGCGGAGCTGGGAGTGTGAGTAGCGTTAGAGGATTGCGTAAAGGATGATGCTTGTGTTGAAGAGAGCGTCTTGCTAAGGCACTGATCGACCGCGCGTGTGCTCGTTCAAGAACTCGATGGCGCGGTGCTCTGCCCATGAAGCGGGTCGCCATGGCCAGCCGCCACTGATGAATCCGAGGTGACCGCCCGATGCCGGAAACTCCATCGTCAGGAAGGGATTGTTCACTTGCTCGGGCTTGGGCAGATACTCGGCGGGCAGGAGCGGGTCGTCCTGCGCGTTGATGAGTAATGTCGGACGCTTGATCCGGGAGAGAAACTGAGCCGAGCTCGATGCCGTCCAGTATGCTTGGGCGTTCGCAAAGCCGTGGAGCGGCGCCGTCACCAGGTCGTCAAACTCCGCCATCGTCTTCACCGCCAGCAAGGTGTCGCGATCCACGAGATTCGGAAACTGCTTCAGCTTCGCCCGCGTCTTGCGTTTCAAACTCCGCACCATGCGAGCCATGTAGATCTTGTTGAATCCGTGTTCCAGGGTATGAGCCGAGGCGGCTAGATCGAACGGGGTGGAGATCGCGACAGCCGCCAGGATTTGTGCGGGTAGTCGTTCTCCTTGCTCGCCGAGATACTTGAGGAGTGCGTTTCCTCCCAGTGACAGTCCGACCAGGACGATGGGTCGTGCGGGGTGGCGTGCCGTCACTTGGTCGATCACCCGCGCCAGATCCGTCGTGTCGCCGCCATGATACGAGCGTGGCAGCCGATTGAGCTCTCCGCTGCATGAGCGAAAGTTGATCGCCAGGCCGCTCCAGTGTTTCTGATGTGCCAGGTTCAACAGGCCGCGGACGTTACCCGAGTTGGAAGAGCTCTCCAACCCGTGCAGCACGATCAGGAGTGGAGCTGCGGTATCCCCGGTCATCTCGTCGATGTCCAGGAAGTCGCCATCGGGCAATTCCCATCGACTGCGATGAAGCGGTGCTCTGGGGGCTGGGCGAACGCCCCCGCAGATGGTCTGGAGGTGGCGGTTTGCACACCACCACGCCGGACGGAACGATGGGGTCGTGGCGGTCGCGCACCCGCTGATCGCGAGCACGTTGGCTAGCATGAGCAGCAGGGGCGGTCGATGCATCGGGTACCTTTCATCGTAGGGGCATGGTAGCTGGTTGAGCAAGCGTCGGCAAGTTGTGTGTAGTTGGCTTCGCATCCGGCGGTGCTCTGGAGTCAGACCGTGAGCACGAAGTTTCCCGATTGGGGTCTGACCACGATTTATGGGAAATGTGTTGAGCTTGCGCGACATCGGGTAGGTTGTTAGTGGTCGCGCCAGTCCCGTATAATGCGTCCAGGTTTGCTCGGTGTTTCTACCGCTGGTTGCATGAAGCGCGCGTCTGACTCTCACGATGGGAGGTGGGTGATGGCTGACAAGAAGACCATGTCTTCGGCGGTATCGTTCGGGCTGTTGTGGCTGCGCGTGTTGGCGGGGCTCGGGATCGCCTCGCACGGGTGGCAGAAGATCGCCGGTGGGTTCATGCCGAAGTTCATAGCGGGGGTGGCGGAGATGGGCTTTCCGATGCCGGAGCTCTTCGCATGGGCGGCGGCGTTGTCGGAGCTCGTTGGAGGCGCTCTGCTGATGCTCGGGCTCGGGACGCGCGTTGCGGCGCTCTCGGTCTTCGCGACGATGTCGGTGGCGGCGTTCATCCGACACGCGCACGATCCGATGCAGGTGAAGGAGTTGGCGCTCGCCTACTGGGCGATGTCCGGCGCGTTGCTCTTCACGGGAGGCGGCCGTTACTCCCTCGGCGCACTCGTCCGGCGGAACAAGCCTGCTGGGCGTTGAACGGGATAGAGTGACCTTCGACATTGGACATTGGAGCAACGATCGGCTCCGAGCTGTGAGGTTTGGCTGACTTCGAGTGGCTCGGAAATTTATCACTTGTGTTGTATACTTCCGCCTCGAATTGAGGGGTTGTCGTTGCAGCAGATGGAACTTGGTGGTTCTGGATTGGGAGATGGTCGTTCGATGTATATGAGAATCATGAAGCGCTGGTTGACGATTATTGCGGGCATGTGCGTTGTGATCGTCGGTATTATTCTGATGCCTGTGCCTGGACCGGGTGGGATACCGGTGACGCTGGCAGGTCTTGCCATGTTGTCGACCGAGCTCGCATGGGCCAAACGTTTGTTGGAGCGAGTGAAACGCTTTCTCGAGTCACATCAGACGCTCAGAAGCAACCGGTGGTTTCAGGCCGGAGTCGTCACGGGAGCCGTCTCGTTCTGCGCGCTCACCAGCTTCATCGCCTTCCGCATCTTTTCCAGCTAAGCACGGGAGACGCTGTGTCTTGGCCGGTCTGCTCCTTCTTGCTTCCTCAGATCTTGGGCAGTCAGAAATTTGAAATGGGGAAGCCTCGGTCGGCGGCACGGCACCGAGTGTCCCGACGGCTCGGAGCGGAAGTTGGCGGATAAGCGGCTTGACGGGTCGGGCGGCTTGGCTATACTACCTTGCAATATCAGGGGCTACGGCGGTGCTGTCCGGGCGGTGGAACGTTCGGCGGCATCGCGTTCACGTTAGGCCATAGCTACTGGCGAATCTCCAGCGATAACCTCTAGGATAGTCGATACATCCCTATGACACGATTACTATTAGCGAAGCGGCATAGCATTCTGTTGGCAGTGGCGGTAGGGTTCAGCTTATGTGTGTCTGAGGCGAGAGCCGAACAGCCGACGGTCAATCTGGAAGAGGGACGGGCGGTATTCAAGCAGCAGTGTTCGCGGTGCCACGGCATCACCGGCGCCGGTGATGGGCCGGATGCGAAGCGCCTCTTCCCCAAGCCGCGCGATCTAGCTCGTGGCGTCTACAAGTTCCGCACGACAGCGACCGGCACGCCGCCGACCGATGAGGATCTCTTCCGCACGATCTCCGAGGGGCTGCCCGGGAGCGGGATGCCGTCGTTCGGCGGGCTCGATGATGAAACGCAGTGGCAGCTGGTGGCATACGTGAAGAGTTTGTCGCCGGTCTTTGCCGAGAGCCAGCCGCAGCCGTTGCAGCTGAGCGCAGGAGCGCCTGGTGAGGCTTCCTCAAAGAGTCGAAGCCAGGCTGCTGAGCCGCCGGCGAGTGCGATCGACCACGCCAAGGGGAAGCAGCTCTATAACGACTTTGGATGTGTGGCATGCCATGGCGCGGTCGGGCGCGGGAACGGGCCCTCGGCGCTGACGCTGACTGATGACTTGGGCGAACCGATCGAGGCGGCCAATTTGACGCAGGGGTGGCGCTATCGCGGCGGTCACAAGGCGAGCGACGTCTTCGCGCGGCTCATGGCGGGGCTTGACGGTACGCCGATGCCGTCGTATGTCGATGCGATCTCGCCGGAGGATGGCTGGCAGGTGGCGCATTATGTGCAGTCGTTGCAGCAGGCGCCGCAGTGGGGCGAGCGGCTGCAGGTGGCGCGGGTGGACGGGGCGTTGCCGACGGCGGCGGATGATCCGGCGTGGGAACAGGCGCCTCGGCTCGATGTGCCGCTGGACGGGGCCGTCTATGATGACGGGCGCGTGGTGCCGACGCGCGTGCACCTCGTGTCGGTGTGGGCGGTGACGGACGGAGAGGCGATCGTCTGGCGGTTGGCGTGGCATGATCCGAGCGATAGCGCTCGGCGCGTTGAGGGAGAGGAGCCGGCGTTGCCCGACGCGATCGCGTTGGTGCTGCGGCCATCCGGCGTGACCGAAGAGGTGGGCAGTGTGCTCGTATGGCCAAGCGGTGACGCGCCGAAGCTGGATATTGTCTATTGGGCATCGGATCAAGTGGGTGCGACCGAGGCGGTGGCCGGAAGTTTTGAGGGGTTGACCGGTGCGGCGTTGGAGAGCGCGGTACGGTACGACGATGGCGAGCGGACGCTTGTGGTGCGCCGTCCGCTCCGGCTGAACGATGCGCCGGGGGCTGCCGAGATTGCGGCGGATGGCGCGGCGGTACCGGTGGCGCTCGTCGCGTGGGACGGCGGCAACAACGAGCAGGGTCGCGTCCGGTCGGCGTCGACGTGGATTACGCTGGCGACCGGCACGCCTGCAGCACCGAAGTCGCACGCTTCGTCGCATTAAGAGCTGGACGTGAGACTCGAACCACGAGCTGCGAGTAACACCCGATGCCAGAACATTCAACTTTTGGCCGATGCTTGGTTGCTGTTAAGCTGAGGTGTGGTTCGTCTTCGAGCGAAGGCCGAGCCCCTCGACTGCGCTCGGGACAGGCGGATGCGGGGGAGCATGCCCTGAGCGAGGCCGCAGGCCGAGTCGAAGGGTCGAGAAGCAAGGCATCGATCGTTCTCGACTCGCTTCGCTCGCTCGAACACGAACCTCTCAGCATCGGAGGAACGAATCGTCAGGGGTAGGGTCAGTGTGGTGAGCGGTTGAGAGTCAAAGGTCGAAGGTCAAATGTCGCATTTGATTTTCCTGGCAGCTTGAGTCTTGTGTCTGGTTTCGACGTTTCTTGCGTCTTGTAGCTGGTGGCTGGTTTTGAAGTTGCTCGAGTCTCGTAGCTCGTGTCTCAGTCTCAGGGTGGAAGTTATACGACTTACGACGTGCGACCTGCGACGGTTCTTCACACATGGAGGAGACAGTGATGAAACGGCTTATGGGTATTGGATTGGCGGTGCTTGGGTTATTGACGGTGGACGGTGGATGGTGGACGGTGTCTCCGGCGTGGGCGGCAACGGTGAGCGGCTCCGTCAAGTTTGACGGTGCGGCGCCGCAGCAGGAGAAGCTGAAGATGAACGCCGATCCGGTCTGTCAGCAGCAGCACGCGGAGCCGGTTTTCAGCGAGAAGGTGGTCGTCAACGACAACGGCACGCTCCGGAACGTTGTCATCTATGTGAAGGAAGGACTGTCGGGGCAGACGTTCCCGGCGCCGACCGAGCCGGCGGTGCTTGACCAGCATGGGTGTCAGTATTCCCCGCATGTGACGGTGGTGCAGGTGAACCAGCCGCTGGAGATTCGCAACAGCGACAGCACGCTGCACAACGTGAACGTCAAGCCGACCAAGCCGGGGAACAAAGCGTTCAACTTGGCGCAACCGCGCGCGGGGATGAAGGCCGCCAAGCAGTTCGGTGAGCCGGAGCTGATGATTTCGTTCAAGTGCAACGTCCACCCATGGATGGGGGCGTACCTTTGCGTCGTTAGTAATCCGTTCCATGCGGTGACGGGCACTGATGGTGCGTTCACGCTGGCGGAGCTGCCAGCCGGCCAGTACGTCGTCGAGGCGGTACACGAGCAGTATGGCGCGCAGACGCAGAACGTGACCGTCGCCGATGGCGAGACCGCGACCGTCGAGTTCGTCTTTAAAGCGCAGTGACGACTGCTTCGTCGCCGCGTGGGGTCTGACCCGATCGGGAAGACTACGGTGAAGCGGTAGGTTTTCGCTCGTCGCGCCGACGGCTTCGTTGCCTCGCGGTGCCTGGCACCGATCGGTTGGTTGGGACGAAGCGGTGCGAATGGGTGAGGGATTTGCGGCCTGACCCCAGCGGTTGCAAAGAGCGAATCAGGTATGACACCAAGCGTGGAGGGAACCATGGACGAGCGAGCGAAGAAGCCGGAGTTCAAACCGGTCCTCACGCGGGTCAAGCTGAACCCTGAGCAGGCGGTGCTGCAGTGTAGCTGTTATTCTATGAACAGAGCTGGCGACATCATTGCTAAAGGGGGGACGTTGGCGTGCTCATTTGTTGTTCCAAAGTTAGTCGATCACATGCTTCCATCAACTATTGTAGCTAGTACGGCCTCTTCGTAACGTGTGTGGCTTCTGGGTTACGGCTCTTTAGAACCGGTGCATGTGGATCAGGTACACCCCATTGCTTTTGCGAAGATCAATGTGGCAAGACTGTGACGAAGCGATAAGGACGGGCGGGGAGCGACGACTGACTCGTTGCTACAAGGGGTCTGACCTCACGCCGGGAAGCATAGCTGCGGTGAGAGGTCTGACCCCATCGGTATGGTTGGGCTAAAGCGGTGGGGACGATCGAGGGAGGCTCGGCTTGACCTCATTCGGAGGATTGGTTTGAAGCGGTATGCATTCGCGCGTCGATTGGTCGGTGTGCTGACGGCAGGTTGGTTGGCGGTCGGTCGGGCGACATGCGCGATGGCAGCGGTTGTGCGGAGCGGCTGGTGGCTGCCGGAGAATGTCTCAACCTACGGCGTCGAGATCGACCGCGGCTTCTACATTATCCTCTGGATCACCGGCATCATCTTCGTGGCGGTCGAGGCGACGCTGCTCGTCTTCCTGATCCGCTATCGGCGGCGCGAGGGGTGTCGCGCGCACTACACCCACGGCAGCGACCGACTCGAAATCATCTGGACGATCATCCCGGCGCTGATCCTCGTGTGGCTCGCGTTCTTCAGCCAAAATCTCTGGGCGCAGATTCGCGGCGCGGTGCCGGAAGGGGCGCCGGAGGTGGAAATCACCGCTGAGCAGTTTGCCTGGAACGTCCGCTATCCCGGTGACGACCGAACGTTCGGCACCGAGGACGATATCGAAACGCTCAATCAGCTCCACCTACCGCTCCTGGAGTCAGTGGTGATTCACGTCAAGTCAAAGGATGTGATCCACAGTTTCTTTCTGCCGGACTTCCGGGTGAAGCAGGACGCTGTGCCCGGTCTGACGACGAAAATCTGGGTGAAGGCGACCAAGTCGGGTGACTACGAGATCGCCTGCGCGGAGCTCTGTGGGCTCGGGCATTACCGGATGAAAGGATTTCTGACGGTGGAGGAGCCGGCGGCGTTTGCGGCGTGGCTCGTTCAAGCGAAGTCCGAGATGTAGTCGGCCGGCACGGGTTAAGGGCGACTTTTGACATTCGACCTTCGACCCGGGACTAGAGCGTTGACGGTGTCTTGGAGACGTTGGTCGATGGTCAAAGGTCGAAAGTCGAAGGTCGAATAAGTGTGGACAGGTAAGGGGTAACGACATGTCATCGGTAAAGCCGTTAGCAAGTCACGAAACGCATGCGACACGCGGCCAGCACGGGTTTTGGCGGACGTACATCTTCTCGATGGATCACAAGACGATCGGCATCCAGTTTCTGCTATTGTCGCTGGTGATGGCGGTGCTCGGCGGGCTGCTGGCGATGCTGATGCGTTGGCAGCTTGGGTGGCCGGGGCAGCCGCTGGCGTTCATGGAGAAGATCGCGCCGGATGGGATGCCGGGCGGCATCATGGTGCCGGAGTACTACAACATGCTCTTCACGATGCACGGGTCGGTGATGATCTTCCTGGTGATCATCCCGATTCTCGTCGGGTCGTTCGGCAACTTCCTCATCCCGCTCGAGATCGGCGCGCGTGACATGGCCTTCCCGTTCCTGAACGCGCTCTCGTTCTGGCTGGTGCCGCCGGCGGCGCTGGTGATTCTCGCCGGGTTCTTCGTGCAGGGTGGGGCGGCGGCGAGTGGGTGGACGGCGTACGCGCCGCTCTCCGTCACGCTCGGCGCCGGGCAGACGTGTTGGATCATCGGCGTCATCATCATCGGGACGTCCTCAATCATGGGCTCGATCAACTACATCACCACGATCCTCAACATGCGGGCGCCGGGGATGTCGTTCTTCCGGATGCCGCTGGCGGTCTGGGCGTTGTTCATCACGGCGGTGATGGTGCTGCTGGCGACGCCGGTGCTGGCGTCGGCCCTCATCATGCTGTTGTTCGACCGGATCATGGGCACGAGCTTCTTTCTACCGTCCGGGATGATCGTCGATGGCACACCGTGGCTGCAGCATGCCGGTGGCCAGGTGCTGCTCTGGCAGCATCTCTTCTGGTTCTACTCGCATCCGGCGGTCTACATCATGATTCTCCCCGGCATGGGGATCGTCTCGGAGATCCTGCCGGTCTTTGCCCGCAAGCCGATCTTCGGCTATCGCTCGATGATCTACGCGATCATTGCGATCGCCGGGCTCGGCTTCCTTGTCTGGGGGCATCACATGTTTCAGAGTGGGATGAACCCGGTGCTTGGCACGACGTTTATGCTATCGACGCTGGTGATCGCAGTGCCGTCGGCGATCAAGACGTTCAACTGGCTCGGGACGCTTTGGGGCGGCTCGATCCGTTTCACGACCGCGATGCTCAACGCGATCGCGTTCGTGTCGATGTTTGTCATCGGCGGGCTTTCGGGTGTCTTCCAGGCGGCGGCGCCGGTCGATATTTTCCTGCATGACACGTATTTCATCGTGGCGCATCTCCACTACGTATTGTTCGGCGGAAGTCTCTTCGCGGCGTTTGCGGGGATCTATTTCTGGTTCCCAAAGATGTTCGGACGTATGATGGACGAGCGGCTCGGGAAGCTGCACTTCGTGCTGACGCTCATCGGGTTTAACTGCGTCTTCTTCCCGATGCATCTCTTGGGAATCGGCGGCATGATGCGCCGAATCTACGACCCGACACAGTACGCCAGCTTCCAGCACTTTCAGCCGCTCAATGTCTTCATCTCGATCAGCGCGTTCGCGCTCGGCGCGGCGCAGGTCATCTTCGCGGTCAACTTCTTCTGGAGCATGTTCCGCGGTGCGAAGGCGGGTGAGAATCCGTGGCTGGCGAACACGCTGGAGTGGATCACTCCGTCGCCGCCGCCGCACGGGAACTTCGCGACGATCCCGACCGTCTATCGCGGCCCGTACGAGTACAGCGTGCCGGGGATGAAGGACGATTGGCTGCCGCAGAACCAGCCGCCGGTGGCTGCGAAGCGGTAGCGCGTCGTGGCACGTTTGGGGTATGTCGGACAGCGTCAGAGGTACGGGAGAAGCCGCCGCCGACCTAGGTTCATTCGTCACTCTCGATGCAATTGCGACTTCTCAGGATCAGCAATCTAGAGGTGTAAGATGCCAGTATCTGATCGTTGCGCTCAGGTAGTAGAGTCTTCATCCGGCGTACCCAGCACCTTGTACCCCGCATCACAACTGCTCCATCGCTTCGCGTTCTTCACAGCTTGTGCCACGTTCTTGCTGATCATCGCAGGCGGTCTTGTCACGAGCACTGGGTCGGGGCTGGCGGTGCCGGACTGGCCGCTGTCGTACGGCACGCTTTTCCCGCCGATGGTCGGCGGCATTCGCTTCGAGCACAGCCACCGTGTGATTGCGGCGGCGATCGGGCTGCTGACGATCGTGCTAGCGGTGTGGCTGCAGCGGGTGGAGCGGCGCCGGTGGGTGCGGCGGTTGGGATGGGCGGCGCTCGGCGCAGTGGTCCTGCAGGGTGTGCTGGGTGGGTTGACGGTGCTCTACCAGCTACCGGTGCCGGTGTCCGTCGCGCATGCTTGCCTTGGACAGACGTTCTTCGGTATGATCGTCGCGTTGGCGTTGGTGACGTCTCCAATGTGGATGCAGTCAGGCCACAAGCAATACACTGGATTGCATGGGAATGCGGAGTCGCAAGCGGCCGCGCCGACCACGTGCGACGTGCGACGTGCGACGTGCGACGCGAAGTTGCGACGGTTGGCGTGGATGACGTGTGGCTTCGTGTATCTGCAGCTGATTCTCGGGGCGTTGATGCGTCACACCGGGGCGCATGCGGTCTTTGGGCTGCATGTGCTCGGGGCGGTGATGGTGGCGGTGCATGCGGGGCTGTTGTTGGCGAGAACGCTCGTCTCGTCGCTGGCGCGGGGTGAGGCGAGCCCCGAGCCCCGAGCCCCGAGCCCCGAGTCCGCGCCTTCGAGTCTCGAGTCTCGAGTCTCGAGTCAATCGGGAACTGATGCAATCGGACTGCCACGGCTAGCGGTTCTGCTGGTCATACTCATAGGCGTTCAGTTACTGTTGGGAGGAGGCGCGTACTTGCTGCGGTGGGGACGTCCGGAGCCGGTGCAGCCGGAGCTGTCGACCGTGCTGGTAGCAACGGGACACGTCGCCGTCGGCGCGTTGATCCTGGCAACCTCAGTTGTGATTGCGCTCTGGGTGAGTGTGTTCCGCGGGGCGCTGCTGTTTACGAAACGCGTGATGTGAGGATAGCTGTTTAGTTGCGCAATGCGACTTTTGACATTCGACCTTCGACTGAGTCAACGTTCCTGATTAATTGATGGTCGAAGATTGTTGTCGTGGGGGGTTTTCCTTGCATCTTGAGTCTTGTGTCCGTTTCTGGAGTGTAGCCCGTGGCTCGTAGCTTGAGTTTGGTCTCTGGGTTCTGCGCAAGCTCCGCGACAGTTCCGAGCGTTTCCACGTACGCGGAGCTGACGAAGCCGCGGTTGACGCTGCTGGTGCTCGTCACCACGGCGGCTGGCGCGTATATGGCGTCGAGCGGCGCCGTGGATCCGTGGCTGGTGGCGCGGACGTTGCTGGGCACGTGGTTGGTGGCGGCCGGAGCCAGCGCGCTCAATCAGGTGATGGAGCGTGATGCTGACGCCCTCATGCGTCGCACGCAGTCGCGGCCGATCCCGAGCGGGCGCATGGAGCTGCTGGAGGCGTTGCGCTTCGGCATCGCGCTCTCGGTCGCCGGCCTTGTGGCGTTGGCGCTCGGTGTGAATCTCCTGACGAGCGTGCTCGCAGCCGTGACATTGGCCTCGTATCTCTTCCTCTATACACCGATGAAGCGGCGGACGGCGCTCTGCACGTTGGTCGGCGCGGTGCCGGGAGCGATTCCGCCGATGATCGGCTGGGCGGCCGTGCGCGGCACGCTTACCGTTGAAGCGTGGGTACTCTTTGCCGTACTCTTTCTCTGGCAACTCCCGCACTTCCTGGCGATCGCTTGGCTCTATCGAGAAGACTACGAGCGGGCGGGGTTCCCGATGCTGCCGGTGATCGAGCCGGACGGCGGCAGCACGGCGCGCCAAGCGGTGCTCTACGCGGCGGCGCTGCTACCCGTCAGCCTGCTGCCGACGTTGCTGGGGTTGTCCGGCGCGGTGTATTTCATCGGCGCGCTGCTGCTCGGCATCGCGTTTCTGGTGATCGGCTCCGGACTTTTGTCGGAGCGGACGCGTGTGCGGGCCGTTCGGCTCTTCGTTGCTTCCATCGCCTACCTGCCATTGTTGCTCGCCCTGATGGTCTGTGATAAGGTGCTGCTGTAAAAGCGAAAGACGTGAAGCGTATCTCGTGAAGCGAGGGTGGCGCTGACCGGAGAGGGGGCGCGCTTCATGCATAGCACGCCGTGAGCAGCGCACGTGATGCGGAGCGAGTGGTAGTGACAACGATGCGGCAACAAACACATACTGACGAGGTTCGCGGTCACGCGGCAGCCGTGCCGGTTGTCGAGATCAACCGGTTGACGCATCTCTACGGTCAGCGGCAGGCGCTCTCGGCGGCCACACTCTCGGTCTCGCGCGGCGAGATTTTCGGTGTGCTCGGCCCCAACGGCGGCGGCAAGACGACGCTCTTTCGCATCCTCTCCACGTTGCTCGCGCCCTCCTCCGGCTCCGCTCAGCTCTTCGGCCTCGATATCGTGCGCGACGCGCATCAGATCCGGCATCGGCTCGGCGTGGTGTTTCAGTCACCGAGTCTCGACAAGCAGCTGACGGTGCTCGAGAATCTGCGGCACGCCGGGCATCTGTACGGTTTGCGCGGTGCGGCGCTGGAGCAGCGGATCACCGAGGCGTTGAAACGGATGGGTGTGGCTGAGCGATCGCACGAGCTGGTGAAGCGGTTATCGGGTGGTCTGCAGCGGCGGGTAGAGCTGGCGAAATGTCTGCTGCATCAGCCGTCGTTGCTGCTGCTCGATGAGCCGACGACGGGACTCGATCCGGGGGCGCGCCGTGATCTGTGGCAGCATCTGGAGGAGCTGCGGCGGCGTGACGGTGTGACGATCCTGCTGACGACGCATCTGATGGACGACGCCGAGCGGTGCGACCGGCTGGCGATTATCGATGGTGGGGTGGTGGTATCGGTCGGCGAGCCGTCGGTGCTCAGAGCTGAGATCGGCGGCGATGTCATCACGGTGACGACCGAGGCGCCGGAGGTGCTGCGGGAGAAGATTCGCGACCGCTTCGGCGTGGAGCCGCAAGTGGTCGATGGGGTGGTGCGGATCGAGCATCCGCAGGCGCACGAGTTTGTCCCGAAGCTGGCGCAGGAATTCCCGAACGAGATCCGGTCCATCACGTTGGCGAAGCCGACTCTGGAAGATGTCTTGATTCACAAGACGGGCCGTCGGTTGGATGGGGTGCCGGGAGGGTCGGCGTGAGATCGCAGGCGTCGTCCTGGCAACGAGGAAGAGCGACTCTCGACATTCGACCTTTGACTGGAAACGAGGCGTATTGCGTCCCGGTCATCAGTCGTAAGTCGAGTGTCAAAGGTCGCCTGCCGGCTTGCTTGCAAGCTGATGTGGAGCTTGTACTGGTGGTGCGGCGTTCTGAAGGAGTGTCGCTATGACAGCTTCAACGACTATCGCGGCGTCTTCCGACCGCATCTGGCTGCCGGCATGGACGCTGTGTCAGCGGGAGCTCGTGCGTTTCTTCCGGCAGCGCGACCGGATCGCCAGCGCGTTTGCCACGCCGCTGCTCTTCTGGCTGGTGATCGGCTCCGGCATGGGGCGCAGCTTTCTCTCACCGTCGTGGTTCGGCGGCACCGGCTACCTGCAGTATCTCTTTCCCGGTTCGATCGCCATGGTGCTCCTCTTCACCGCTATCTTTTCGACGATCTCGGTGATCGAGGATCGCCGCGAGGGATTTCTGCAGTCGGTCTTGGTGGCGCCGGTGGCGCCGGCCGGCATCGTGATCGGCAAGCTGGCGGGTGGAGCGATGATCGCCACGCTGCAAGCGGTGCTGTTCTTGTTGGTGGGGCCGATGGCCGGGATTCCGCTGGGTGTCGGGCATGTCGTGGCGACGGCCATCGTGGCGTTCCTGGTGGCGTTTGGCCTGACGGGGCTCGGCTTTCTGCTTGCCTGGCGGCTGGACTCGGTGCAGGGATTTCATGCCGTGATGAATCTGCTGTTGATGCCGATGTGGATGTTGTCGGGCGCGCTGTTCCCGGCATCGGGTGCGGCGGGGTGGTTGCGTGTGGTGATGCGGTGCAATCCTCTGACCTACGGCGTCGGCGCGTTGCAGCATGCCATGGGGCTTGGCGAGATGACCGGCGATGGTGCGTTGTCGTTTTGGATGGCGCTGGGGGTGACGGCGCTCTTTGCCGGGCTGATGCTCTGGGCAGCGGTGGCGATCGTGCGTCGGCCGCGCCAGCGCTACGAAGCGTGAGCGTCTCCCCACAAATTCTTCAGCACAGATGAGCACAGAACGGCCCACCACAGATGGTCGCAGATATTCGCCCTCCTCTTACGCTGCGGGGTGTCAGGAGCGGTGGTTGTGGATGGCGTTGGTGCTGGTGGTCGCCGGCATCGTGGCGGTGTTTCTCTGGACATCGATGGGCCGTCACAAGACAGCCCGAGAGAGCGCCGGCGGCTTGATGGTGTTCGGTCGTCAGACTAGTGCTACGGCACCTATGACGGGAACGCAAGCTGGCTCGCTCGATTCGCTACCAACGCTCGGCGCCGTGCCGGCGTTCTCGCTCGTGGATCAACGTGGCGAGCCGTTCGGTTCCAGTCAGTTGATCGGTCATCCGTGGGTCGCCGACTTCATCTTCACCCGTTGCGCCGGTCAATGTCTGGGGATGGCTGCGCGCATGCAGGAGTTGCAGGCGCAGCTTTCCTCGGAGAGCAACGTGCGACTGGTGTCGTTCAGCGTTGATCCGGAGTATGACACGCCAGAAGTGCTATCGAGGTACGCATCGGAGCATAGCGTGCAGCCCGGTCGCTGGATATTTCTGACGGGAGATCGATCACAGATCCACCGGCTATCGATCGATGGATTCCGGCTCGGGATCGCCGAGGGGAATCGGAGCGAGGCGGAGCCGATCCTGCACAGCACGCGGCTGGTGCTGGTGGATGCAGAGGGGCGGATCCGCGGCTACTACGACGCGACTGAGCCGCCGGCGGTCGACCGGCTGTTGCAGGACATTGGGAGGTTGCGAGAGCAGCCGGGGACATGACGGTTGGCGTGCACATGCGGGGACGTAGCAGTTGGCCCTGTAGCTTGGGGACATGGTGCCGACAACGCTTGTTGGGGACGATGGCCTTAGCGTGTGTACTCGGGGACGCCGCAGTCATCCGTGCTAGTCAGGGACATAGCGGTTGGCGAGGATTCTTGGGGACAAAAACCGTAGGTGATGATGCATGGTGGCAGACGGGAGTTCAATGGATTTGTTCTACCGTCCCCAGCGGTCATGGCTGACAGCTACGTCCCCAAGTGGATTGGCCGACCGTTGTGTCCCCGAGTGTGAATGGTGACCGCCGTGTCCCCGCAGCTCATTCAGCCGACGATCAACGCGGCACTGAATCTGACGAGTGCTGTGCTGTTGGCCGCTGGCTATTGTTGCATCCGCCGGAAAGCCATCGAGTCGCATCGCTGGTGCATGGTGGCGGCATGCCTGACGTCGCTCGCGTTCCTCGCGTCGTACCTGAACTATCATGCGCGCGTGGGATCCGTGCGATTCACCGACACTGGCTGGGTACGGCCGCTCTACTTCGCAATCCTCATCTCCCACACGATCCTGGCAGTTGTCATCGTGCCGCTGGTCGCTCGAACGCTCTATCTGGCGGCGCGCGGGCGGTTTGACCGGCATCGGGCGATCGCGCGCTGGACGCTGCCGCTGTGGTTCTACGTCTCTGTCACCGGCGTCGTCATCTACGTGATGCTGTATTGGTGATAGGCGTGTGTGGTCATCCGTATGACGTAGACAGTGGGCGATGGTAATTGGCCGACGTAGGGTAGTATGCGAAGGGAGTCGGCAGACGTGGAGTCGTGTTCGGGAGCAGCCGGCAGACGGACGGCGTACGTCTGCGCCCCGACCGATTGAATTTGCCTTCCTCGGTCATCTGGACAGACCACTTGACTCCGTCTGCCAACTGGCTATGCGCACTGGCTACGTCTGGCGGCTTGAAGGGATCTTGACGGAACGAATATGCAGAAGTGGCTGATGCTGGCGGCGGGGGGAGTGCTCGGCACGATCGGGCGGTACATGCTCGCCGGTGCCGTGTTCGCTGGATGGGGACGGCGTTCCCGTACGGTACGTTGGTGGTCAACACGTCCGGTTGCCTGGCGATCGGCTTCCTCGGCGCGCTGGCGGATCAGAAGTTTCTGCTCGGACCGGAGGCGCGGCTCTTTTGGATGATTGGGCTGCTGGGAGCGTTCACGACATTCTCCGCGCTCATCTACGAGAGTTGGCGGCTGGCACAAGGCGGGCAGATGCTGCTGGCCGGCGTTAACATTGCGGGGAGCGTCGTGCTGGGGTTGGCGGCATTGTGGGCTGGCAGCTTGCTGGCGTCGATGCTGTGATAGACGTATGATGTGTGGCGGGAGGCGGAACCAATGGTGACCGTACCGCGCGAGGGCAAGCTGCTCAGGATTTTCATCGGCGAGCAGGACAAGTGGCATGGTCAGCCGCTCTACGAAGCGATCGTGCAGCTGGCACGGAAGCAGGGCATGGCTGGAGCGACGTGCCTGAAGGGATTTCTCGGCTTCGGCGCCAAGAGCCGCTTGCATACGGTGAAGCTGCTGCGTCTCTCGGAGGATCTGCCGATCGTCATCGAGATCGTCGATAGCGGGGAGAAGATCCGGCAGTTTCTGCCGCTGCTGGATCCGATGATCGGTGACGGGTTGATCACGTTGGAGAAGGCGGAAGTGCTGATGTATCGTGCCCAGTCGTCTTCAGCCGCGGCGACCGGCGCAAGATGAATGCAGCGGGGGAAGGTGTGTCAAAGTCCAGTGGTACGTGGGTTCCGCAGCTGTTCTTCGATCTCATTGCTAGGGTTATTCCCGGAGCTTTTGCGATCGGTCTCTTCGCGTTGAGCATGGCCGGCCCCGAGCGATCTTGGACGGTCATTCGGTGGTGGTTGACTACAGCGGGGTCGTCACAGCCCTCCAAGACTGTGCTCTTCACGATAGGATTTGTACTCTCGTATGTCATGGCGATCGTGTTGTGGGGCATATGGCATTTGCTCGCATCGTGGACACGGCAATGTCGCGGTGTGACACACGTCGATTCGGAAACCGGCGTGGCGAATCCACATCAGGATTTTGCTTTCCTCTATGAGTGTATCAAACGGCGAGATCCATCGGTCGGTAGTCGGATCACCAAGTTGAAGGCTGAGATCCACATGACCAACGTGCTGATGCTGGCTGGTATTCTATCGTTAGGGATTGATGTCTGGAAACTCGTTCACAGCTTCGATGTGGCGAGGATCATGATGGCGGTCGTGTTGGTTGTTGGGGTTGCCGGCGTGGCTTCTGCCAAACGGCACTTTGTCGAACGCACGGACTGGGTCATCGGGAATGCTGCCATGCTTCTCGGTTGCGACGAGGAGTTTAGGCGGCGCGCTGGGAGAGCGGAGCCGCAAAGCGATGGTCGGCCGCGACCTGTCCCGTGATTGCTAATGTGTTCTGGAGAAAGACCGTGTGGGTGACGAGAGGTTGCGTTGGTGTGCTGGTTGCGGGCACGGCTTTCTGCGCGGTAATGGTCACAACGGCGCTGGCGTGTCCGTTGTGCAAGGAGGCGGTAGGCGAAGGGGGCGCCGGCGGTCTGGCGACCGGGTTCTTCTGGAGCATCCTTGCGATGCTGACGGTGCCGTTCGTGCTGGTGGGTGTTGTGGCGTATGCGATCGTCAGCGCGTACCATCGCCACGGAGCACAGCAGAGTGTTGTAACCGGCGCTTCTACCCACGAGAGTCCATCGGCTTCATGAGCGAGCGTGCGCGAACTGGCGCGTGAAGCGTGAAGCGTGAAGCGTGAAAACAAAACCTCTGGGCGATTTACGAACGACGAGCGACGCTTCACGGGGGTTGAGACGCTTCACGAACGGCGAGGTACGGAGCTAGGCGATGTTAATCGAACAACCGTTGGGCAAGCAGTTTCCATATGACGTGGTGATCGTGGTGTCGCCACATCCGGATGATAGCTGCATCGCGGTCGGCGGGCTGCTCTATCGGCTCTCGCACGAGCGGCCGTCGTGCCAGGTGCATGTGCTGGTGATGACGAGCGGCTACCGCGGCGTGACGGATCAGTATCTGAAGCGCTATCTCGACGCGCGGGCGGAAGCATCGATCGCCTCCGAAGGCGAGGAGGTGCGGCACGGGCTACAGCTGCTCAGCCGGAAGCCGTCGGAACCGTTGAGTCCGCAGGAGCGTCAGCAACTGGTGGATCTGAAGACGAAGATTCGTGAGGAGGAGGTGGCGGAGGAGTCGCGCGTGCTGTCGTTCACGCCGCACTATCTGCGCCTCAACATCTACGAGGAGCACGCCATCACCGAGCAGGATCAGGCGCGGTTCATCCAGGTGCTCGACGTGCTGCACACGCAGGGGCAGAATCGGTTGCTGATCCACCCGGGGATCTACGATGCGCATCAGACGCACCGGCTCTGCTCGCAGCTGGCGCGTGACGTGCTCGATCTGCGGTATCCGAAGCTGTACGAGCGGTGGACGTATGAGTCGCCGTGGACGCAGTTTCACGTCCGATCCGACATCATCGTACCGCTCTCGGAGTCGGCGTTCAGCGCCAAGGTGCTGGCGACCAACGCGCATCGCTCGCAGACGGAGCGGACGCCGTATGGCAATCTCGTCGAGGGGATCGCGGTGCGCAATGCCGCCGTGATGTCGGAGATCCTTGGCTCGTTCAACGTCAACCACGCCTATCCGCTCGGACGCTACGTCGAGCTCCTCGCCCGTCAGAACGACCGCATCGTCTTTGTGTAACCACGAGAAGCGTGAAACGCAAAAACCCGTGAAGCGTTGCTCGTGAAGTGCGCCTCGTGGTCAGTCTCTTTGTGGTTTGGACGCCTCACGAGGGACGAACGACGCTTCACGGGTTTGCAGTACAATGGTTATTGTCGAGGGCGCGGTGGCGGGGATTGCGAACGCAGCTCCATTGATGGTCACGTATGAACGGAGAGAAGGCGAGATCTGACAAGGTCGTTCAATTAACTGATTCGCGCCGCACGCTGGCGAGCGTCACGCTGTTGCTCGTCGTCGGTCTGGGGATTTACCCGAATAGTTTCCAGGGCGTCTTCCTGTTCGACGATGTCGAGCATATTGTTGAGAACTCACGCATCCGGTCGCTCTGGCCGCTGTCGGAACGGATCTTTCATTCCATTCGACCCGTTGCCATACTCTCTCTCGCTATCAACTACGCCATCAGCGGTCTCCATGTCTGGAGCTATCATACTGTCAACCTCGCCATCCACCTAGCTGCCGCTGTGACGTTGTTCGGTATCGTGCGACAGACGCTCCGGCTTCCGCGTCTGCGCGATCGCTACGGGAACGCTGCCACACCGCTCGCGCTCACCGTCGCGCTGCTGTGGGTGGTCCATCCGCTTCAGACTGAGGCTGTCACCTATATCATCCAAAGGGTAGAGTCGCTCATGGGACTTTGCTACCTGATAAGTCTGTACGGGCTCATCCGGGGGGCACGAGCTCCGGCTCAGCGAGGCTGGTATGCCGTTGTGATCCTGGCTTGTCTGGCTGGGATGGCGACCAAGGCAGTCATGGTGACTGCTCCCGTCGTCCTGCTCTTTTACGATGCGGTGTTTCTATCGAGGTCGGTGCGAGGGGCGTTGCGCGCCCGTCCGATGCTGTATCTTGGCTTGGCGGCGACCTGGGGGATGTTGATCTGGTTGTTGGTCTTGGCGCCGCAAGACTATGCCACCAACGCCGGGTACGATGTGCAGGGTCTGTCCGCCATGAGCTATGCACGAACTCAGCCGTGGGTGCTGCTGCACTATCTGCGGCTGGCGTTCTGGCCGCACCCGCTCATTTTGGATTACGGACCCTTGATGCTGAGTGAACAGTGGGCCGCTGTCAGTTCCGGGGGCGTGGCGCTGCTCTCCACGCTCGCGATCATGGCGTTGCTAGGTGCAACGGGTTGGGCGCTGCGCCGCCGACCGGAGCTCGGGTTTCTGGGGACTTGCTTCTTCCTAATTCTGGCTCCAACCTCGAGCGTGATTCCGCTCATCGATCCGCTATTCGAGCACCGGATGTACTTGCCGCTCGCGGCTGTGATCACGCTGGTCGTGTTGGGCGTACACCACGGCTTGGGCGTTCTGCTGCGGTCGCGCGCACGGTTGCGACGGCTCCTGGCTACCGCGCTGGTAGCGGGAGCGGTCGTGGTGTATGGCGGACGGACTGTGCAGCGGAACGCGGACTACCACGACGCCGTATCGTTCTGGCAGGATGTCATAGCGAAACGACCGGCAAATCTGCGTGCCTATAACACTCTTGCGGATGCCTTGCTCGTTGAGGGGAGATTTGAGGAAGCAGCTGCCTACGCCACCAAGGCGATCCAGCTCAGGCCCGGTTACGCGGATGCGCATCATTGTCTTGGCAACGCGCTCATCAAACAGGGGAAATATGAAGAGGGAATGGCTCATCTGACTGAAGCGTTGCGGCTCGATCCGAAAGTCTCTAGCGTGCATTACAACTTGGGGTTGACGCTGGCGAAGCAGGGACGGTTGGAGGAAGCCGTGGGCTATTACGCCGAAGCCTCGCAGCGCAAGCCGGATGACGAACAGGCACACGTGAACCTCGGCGCGCTCCTGGATGCTCAGGGGCGGTTCGACGAAGCGCTGGCGCACTACGGCGAGGCGTTACGGATCAATCCAAGATCTATGTTTGCGCATTATAATCTCGCACAGCTCTTCACCAAGCAGGGCAGGGTCGATGAAGCGATAGCGCATTACCGTCAGGCATTACGGATCGATCCAGCGTACATGTTGACGTATTTCAATCTCGCCCGTCTCTTCTTCCAGCAAGGCAGGATCGAGGAGTCCATTGAGTATTACGAGGAGGCGGTGCGGCTGGATCCCGAGCACGCGGAAGCGCAGCACGAGCTCGGGATGGTGCTGGCTCAACAGGGTCGGCTCGCGGAGGCCCAGACTCAGTTATCCGAAGCGATTCGACTCAAGCCCGATTATGCGGATGCGCACAATAGCTTAGGCAATGTCTGCGTGTTGCAGGGGGAGTTGGAACAGGCGGTGGCACATTATGAGGAAGCCCTTCGGTTGAATCCGGAGCTTGTCGCGGCGCAGCAGAACCTGGAGCGCGTGCGAGCAATGCAAGGGCAGCCGCAGGCGGTGGTTGGTAACTCGCGGTCAGGAGTCATTTGCTCAACCGCTACGTCGAGCTGCTCACCCGCCCGAGCGACCGCATCGTTTATGTGTAAAACACGTGAAGCGTTGTTCGTGTCTCGTGAAGCGTAGCTTCAAAACCTGGGATGCGTGAGCGTCATTCGCGCAGCTCAGACAGATGGCAAGTGTGTCTCACAAGATGTGCTTCACGGGGGTTCAGACGCTTCACGCTTCACGTGGTGCGCTTCACGCGGCACACACTGATTGTCATCGCAGGCGCGGTGGCGATGGAAGAGGTAGCGGTGGCGGGCAATCCATCGGTACGCCGGATCACCGATCAGTCGAGCGCCCGGCAGGTTCGCCAGCGGCGCCAGCAGCCACAGGAGCGACAGCTTCATGCTCAATCGCTGGATTGCGGCAAACCCACCTGATAACCGGCCATTTGGTTCGACGAGATGTATCTGTGCATGGCATTGGTCGCGTGTCAGCGATGGGTGCAGCGCGGTCACATCCTCAGTGGTCTGATAATCAACAGGCCTCAGGTAGCTGAACAGATCCAGCGCCAACAGTCGCCGCACACTTCCCACGCAGAACATGCAGTGGCCGTCGTAAATCAGCGTCCCTTGTTGTCCTTTGCACCGATGACGTCTTCGCTCGATCCATGCCACGACATCTTCCGGTGGGATGAAGAGAAGCATCTGCGACGGGAAGAGGAAGAAGAAGATCGTCGGGACGTGGAGTGTGGTCAGGAGCAGCAGATGGAATGTCCAGCCGATGGCGATCGCCGGAAGGCGCGTGCGTCGGATAAACCAGAGGGTCGGTAGCATCAGCTCCATGACGATGACGCCGAGTCCGATCGTGTAGCAGAGTGCCGGATGTTGCGCCAGCCACCCGCGCAGCGGAAACTCCCGCACCACGCCGCCCGGTGGACTGTGCATCAGATAGTAGTATGGATTGTCGGTCAGCCAGTTGCCTCCGGCCGTGAGTTTCGCCAACGCTGTGTAGAAGTACGTACTCGCCATCTGCAGCTGCAGCATCCGTTGGATGAAGAACGGCCGCCGCTTGCGATACGCCGGTTCCTCACCTTCAGCGGCGTCGGTGAGCAGCGCGGCGGGGTCTGTCGCCGCCGGGACTCCGCCCTCCTCGCGGCTCACCCCAGCGCGGCCCTGGGTTTCAACGCGTTCGTTGGGGGCATGGTGGGATTCCCGAGACGTTGGCGCATCCGCGCATCCCAGTGCGCGCTGGGGTCCCGAGCCGCTTGCGGGTGGCAGAGGCCTCTCCTCTGGCGCCACCCGCCGCGCTACTCCTCCGCCATCGATGGTGTCGCGCGGGCGCAGCCGGATACTGTCTAGTGAGAAGTAGTTACCGTGGTAGTCGGTGACGCACATCAAGAAGAGCGTCACCAGCAGGATGTCCCACGACAGGGTGCCGATGTGGAGCGAGTTCAGGGCGTAGAGGTAGTAGCAGCAGGCGGTCATGACGATGCACGCGAGCTGTGATCGGTAGCCGATGAGGAAGAGTCCCCACGAGAGATAGAAGAGTCCCGTTATGCAATGGACGAGAGCGTCGGGGCTCTGGTGGATGAGCTGAAGGATTGGGATCGGGAAGAACGAGACGTTGACCTCTCTGAAGGCGGTTGAGAGATAGTTGTCTGGCAGCTGCAGCAGGGTGGGGATGACGTGGCATCCAACGGTGATCGCTACGGCGATGCGGAAGGCCGCGAGACTGATCGACGGCCGTTCCGCCAGCACGAAGCGCTCCCACCGCATCATCGGTTGTGCGTTCATGGCGTGCACCGGTAGATGACTTTGCGTGCTACGTGATCGGGTGCGTGGACGACATCAGAGCGTTGGGCGTATACGACCGCGAACTCCTCGTACTCCGGAAACTTGCGTCGCAGGTAGTGGCAGAATGCTGAGCCGTAGGGCGCGGAGAGGACGCCGATCAGCACGTTGCGACGGATGTTGTCGTACCAGACGAAACGTGTGGCGAAGATCCGGTGCGGATCGATGAGCGCTGGCTGTCCGTTCTTGATGCCGTACACCTCGGCGCTGCCGTATGACGCGTCGACGTTGTAGAACATGATCCAGCCGGCCGGCGGGAAGAGAAACTTGAGCTTCGGCAGCTCGTACCCAACCAGCGGCGATAGATAGCGGTGCCGCAGCGATTCGTAGTGGAAGACAGCCAGCCATACGATGACGAAGATGCTGATGCATGTGCGTTGCCAACGTGATGAGTGGTGCGCGTGGCCGGATGTGACGCTCGTTTCCATGCTGCTATTATAGATGTCTTGGGTGTGACGTGTTAAGTGTAACGTGTTTTGGGATCTTCGTGGTGTCATGCTGGAGTGCGAACCGTAGAGTGCAGGGGGCGTGCTTGTGTGCCGGTGTTCTTGGATGCATGAGAAGATCGGGTGCCTGAGCACTCAGGCGCTTGGGCACGGGTTCCGGCCTTGACACTTCACGCTGTTTTCACGGATGATCGTCGGCAAACTGTCTGGTATAATGTCGCCGTCGGTTGATGCCTCCTGACGTTTCCTCGGGCGAAACGCTATAGTAGATTCTCGGGTGCATCAGTGTGATTCGTGGGGTGATGGAGGTGCAGGGATGCGTACGGTTGTCCGGCACTCTCCGATAGGAAGTATGGCGAGACAGCAACAGGGATGGAGGTGTAGCATGCAGGGTAGCAAGCAGTTAGCAGTAGCGGTTGTGGCGGCACTGGCGTTGTCGGCGTGCACGACAACGAGCTCGGGTAGCAAAGGACCGTCGAAAGGAGTTGGCGGGGCGTTAATCGGTAGCGCAGCCGGTGCTGGGTTGGGGGCGATCATCGGGCATCAGTCGGGAAATACCGGTCAGGGCGCGGCGATCGGAGCGGGTGCTGGTGCGCTCGGTGGGTACGTGATCGGTAACGAGACGGACAAGTCTTCCACCAACGAGCAGTTGCAGGCGACGCAGCAGCAGGCTGCCGCCGCGACCGAGGCGGCGAACACTGTGGTGATCAATGTGGTGAACGACAACGGTTCGTTGACGCCGGTGCGGTTGCGGCGTGACGGAGGCAAGTACATCGGCCCGAAGGGCGAGGAGTACGGCAGCTTGCCGACGTCGGATCAGTTGAAGCCGGTGTACGGTTTATAATACTTCGGGTCGTCGCCGCAGCGCGTTGATGAATGGACGGATCGGCTCGCTCCTTCGCTCGCTCGTTGCCGAGGGGGTGAGCCGGTCGTTGTTTTTCGGGCTTCGTCGGGGAACCCTTTTTCATTCTCGAAGGCCGTCGGTACAATGATATGATTGAGTGGCGCGGCAGGTGAGCGGACGCGGCTGCCGCGTCGACACGAACGGAGCGGGAGCAAGATGGCGACAACGATCTATCGGACGATTGAAGAAGAGATTGCCGGGTTGAAACGGTTGCGGGACGCGGTGATTCTGGCGCACAACTACCAGCTGCCGGAGATCCAGGAGGTTGCCGATTTTCTGGGCGACTCGCTGGGCCTGGCGGTCAACGCCTCGAGCCATCCGGCAAAGGTCGTCGTCTTCTGCGGCGTGTATTTCATGGCGGAGACGGTCAGCGTGTTGTGTCCTGACAAGACGGTGCTGGTGCCCGATGTGGAGGCGGGGTGTTCGCTGGCGGGCATGGTGACGCCGGAGGCGGTGCGCGAGTGGAAGCGCAGATACCCTGCCGGCATCGTGCTCTGCTACGTCAACTCGTCAGCGGCCGTGAAAGCGGAGAGCGATTACTGCTGCACATCGGCCAATGCTGCCCGTGTGCTGCAGGCGATTCCGATGGAACGCGAAGTCCTCTTCATCCCCGATTTCTTTCTCGGCAAATATCTGGAGCAGACGACTGGCCGGAAGCTGCATCTCTGGCCCGGCTACTGCCACGCCCATGCGAAGATCGATTCGGAAGAGATCGCACGGCTCAAGCAGGAGCATCCGGGAGCGGAATTCTTGATGCATCCGGAGTGTGGATGCCTCACCAAGTCGATGCCGCTGGCCGACAAGATTCTCTCGACCGAAGGGATCGTCCGCTATGTCGAGCAATCGAAAGCCAGTGAGTTCATCATCGGCACGGAGGTCGGGATCGTGAGTCGTTTGCAACGGGTGGCGCCGGACAAGCAGTTCTACCCGGCAGGCCGGCAGGCATTGTGCGAGCATATGAAGCGGAACACGTTGGAGAAACTGGTGCAGTCGCTCGAGCGGTTGGAGACCGTGGTGACGGTGCCGGACGAGATTGCCTGCAGGGCCCGCGTGCCGCTGGAACGAATGCTCGCGATCACATGAGATTCCAACAATGGAGAAGGGCGACCTTTGACCTTCGACCGGTCTTGAACACGGGTGCGGGGTTAATGGTTTGGGTCACAGGTCGAAGGTCGAGAGTCGCAGTGGCGTTCGCTGTTTAAGGAGGGTTAAGCATGAATCCACAACAGACATCAGCACAACCAATCGTCACCGAGTCGACGCCGAATCCAAACACGCTGAAATTTAACGTGCATCGCGTGCTGTTGGACTCGGGCAGCGCCGATTTTCCCACGAAAGAGTCGGCGCAACGCTCACCACTAGCCGCGAAGCTGTTCGGTATCGTCGGGGTTGGCGGGGTCTTTATCGGGAGAGATTTCGTGACGATCACCAAGTCCGCGAGCGTTGATTGGCAGGTGGTGGTGCCGGCGGCGACGCAGGCGATCCAGCAGCACCTGGTCGGTGGCGAGGCGATCGTCGCCGGTGCCGAGGCCGGCGCGTCGGCGGCGTCGGCGAGCGACGTGGAGCAGAAGATTCGTGAGATCATCGACCGCGAAGTACGACCGGCGGTAGCGATGGATGGCGGCGACATTATCTTCGTCGGCTTCCAGGGTGGTATCGTGAAGTTGCATCTGCAAGGTTCGTGTCATGGGTGTCCCAGTTCGTTGATGACGCTCAAGATGGGCATCGAGAACCGTTTGCGTCGGGCGGTGCCCGAGGTGGTGGCGGTCGAAGCGGTGTAGTGTCGGCAGACCGCGTGTAAAAAGTGTCAGGTGTGGTGGACAGGGTTCGTTGCGTTCCCGGGGGCGGGTTGGCTTCTTGCTGATGCCTCGCCCCTTGCACGTGACACATTGCACGATGATCGCACGCGGTGTCTGTTGAGCGGGAGATGTTGGTGAGGGTACAGCGTAAGGTACGGCACAGGAGGTCCGGTCGGGCGGGCGCGCCTATCATCGATCGCGTCGCTCGGCATCATCATCGATTGTGGAATCAGCTGGCGGGCACGACGTATCAAGCGTGCGTGCCGGTGTTGAATCTGACGCCGGGAACGGCGAGGGCCGGCATCGATCCGCGTGGGTTCCTGCCGCCGGTGCGCGGCAAATCGGTCTTATGTCTGGCGTGCGGCGGGGGACAACAGTCGGCGCATTTCGGTGTGCTGGGCGCACGCGTGACGGTGGCGGATCTGTCGCCGAAGCAGCTGGAGCAGGATCACATCGCCGCGCGGCACTACGGCTACGCCATCAAAACCATCGTCGCGGACATGCGCGATCTCTCACGGCTGGCGCCTTCCTCGTTTGACATCGTTTGCCAGGGGTTCTCCATCATGTTCGTGCCAGAGATCGCGACGGTCTATCGGCAGGTGGAGCGCGTGTTGAAGCCGGGCGGTTTCTACATGGTGATTCATGGCCACGCCATGGGCTATGAGGTGGAGCCCGGGCAGTGGACGCCGGACGGCTATCCGGTCAAACGGCGCTATCTGGATACGGGCCCGATCCGCTATGCCGACAACGGGTCAGCCGGGAAGAGGCTCGAAGCCCCTCCGTTCCTGGAGTACGCGCATACATACGAGCAGGCGATCCAGGGGCTCTTCGATGCCGGATTGCAGCTCATCGGATACCGCGATATTCATACCGGCGATCCGGGCGCCGCGCCAGGCACCAAGGCGCATCGCGCCGATATTCTGCCGGAGTACTACGAGCTCTGGGCGCGCAAGTGGAGCCCGTCAAGTGGGTCCGTCGTCACTCGGCTTCGCTCGGGATCGACCCTGAGCAAGGGCCCGCGGCTCACCGGGGCCCGCGTCGAAGGGCTAGTGCGGCGGGTTGGTCGCGCCGTGACCTCGCGTCGATCAACCGGGCGTAAGCGGCGAGCGTAGGGACTCGTGGTGGATGTTGGCTGCACGTCGCGCGTTGTCGGTGAACACGCGCTCGGACGGCGGGGGGTGTCAGTGGCCTCAACGAAGCCAGCTCCAGCCGGTGATGTGGCGCGGCGCTCGGTAGCTGCCGAGTACCGGCCGGGGCCATCTCGGCGGTCCCATCCTCATGTGTACGAAATCAACACTCGTCTGTGGCTTCGTGAGCTGGCTGATCGCCGGCAACGGTCGATGGCGCTCGATGCAGTGCCGGATGACGAGTGGCAGCGGTTGCACGATCTCGGCATCGACCACGTCTGGCTCATGGGCGTCTGGGAGCCGAGCCGCGCGTCGGTCGCGCAAGCCATTCAGCATTCGTCGTTGCGCCACGAGTACGATCGGGCGTTACCGGGATGGCAAAGTGACGATGTCATCGGATCGCCGTACGCCGTTGCCGCCTACCGTTTGAATCCTCAGCTGGGTCGTCCCGACACCTTGCCGCGTCTCCGCGATCAGCTGCATCGTTGCGGTCTTCGTCTCCTCCTCGACTTTGTGCCGAATCACACGGCGACCGATCATCCCTGGGTATCCGAGCATCCGGAGTACTACGTGCAGGGGAGTCCGGCGCTCGCGGCGGCGTATCCCGATCGCTTCTTCATCGCCGGATCCGGCAAGCATCAGCGGTGGCTTGCCCATGGGCGCGATCCGTACTTTGAGCCGTGGCGCGACACGGCGCAAGTCAACGCGTTCCATCCGGAGTTGCGGCGCGCGATGATCGCGGTGGTGGAGGAGATCGCCGGCTGCTGTGACGGTGTCCGCTGCGACATGGCGATGCTGCTGCTCAACGAAGTGTTCGCTAGGACGTGGGTCGGTGTCGTGATGGAGTCGGAGCCGCCCACGGAGCTCTGGAGCGAGATCATCGGCGCCGTGAAGACGCGCCATCCGGAGTTTCTCTTCATGGCGGAGGCGTACTGGGATTTGGAGCGGCGTCTGCAGCAGCTGGGGTTTGACTGCACCTACGACAAGCGGCTGTATGACCGGTTGCAGCAGGGCGGGGCTGCGAGCGTTCGGGCACACTTGGTGGCTGAGTCGGCATATCAGCGTCGATGCGTCCGCTTCGTGGAGAACCACGACGAGCCGCGGGCCGTCGAGGCGTTCGGTCGCGAACGGTCGCTAGCGGCGGCCGCGGTGGTGATGACGACGCCGGGCGTGCGGCTGCTGCATGACGGGCAGCTGGAGGGGCGGCGGCTGGGGGTGCCGATCCAGCTGGCGCGCGTGCAGCCCGAGGCGGTGGATCACGGTGTGCTGGAGTACTACCGTCGGCTGCTCGCGTTCGCCGATGATCCGGTGTTGCACAGCGGGGCGTGGAAGCTGCTGCCGGTCGAGTCGGCCGGATCTGGAAACAAGACGCACGAGGCGCTCCTGGCATGGATTTGGACGGATGATGCGTCGGCTCGCTTGATTGTCGTGAACTATGCGTTCCATGCGTCGCAAGGGCGTATTCGCGTGCCGATACTTCCAACGGAGAGCGGTCTCATTGTACTCGAGGATCGGATGAGCGACGCACGCTACGAGCGGAGCATCGACGAGATCCGGCATGAAGGATTGTGCATCGATCTCGCGCCGTACGCCGTGCACCTCTTTCGTCTGCCGTGGCTCTCCGTCTGAAGCCGAAAATTCAAGTTCGTGCTCGAGTGCTTGCGTGCCAAGTCGCGTATGAGGCAAAGGTATGGGTGCGGATTCTCGCCTGCCGGATGGTGCTATACGACCGGCGCGCCTCTTGCCGTTGACGCGTTGGGCAGGTACAATTGGTGCCTTCCATCAGGACGCAGCATCATCCACGACATTGATCGAGGTGAAGAGGAAGTTATGGAAGCGTTGTCATTGATCAAGCAACTCTACGCGCGGTGTGAGGAGCGGCAGACGTTCGGGCGCAAGCAGCTGGGGCGTCCGCTGACGCTGGCGGAGAAGATTGTCTGGACGCACGTCGTCGATCCGCAGCGGCAGCAGATGGCGCGGTGGCAGAGCTATCTGGTGCTGCAGCCGGATCGCGTGGCGATGCAGGATGCGACGGCGCAGATGGCGCTCCTGCAGTTCATGCAGGCGCAGCGCGACACGGTGGCGGTACCCTCGACCGTTCACTGCGATCACTTGATCCAGGCGCGGACCGGTGCCGCCGAAGATATGCGGCGGGCGATGGAGGTGAACCGCGAGGTCTACGACTTTCTCCAGAGCGCGTCGCAGCGTTACGGCATCGGTTTCTGGCAGCCGGGCGCCGGCATCATTCATCAGGTGGTGTTGGAGAACTACGCGTTCCCAGGTGGGCTCATGATCGGCACCGACTCGCACACGCCGAACGCCGGTGGTCTCGGCATGATGGCGATCGGCGTTGGTGGAGCCGATGCGGCCGACGTGATGTCCGGCCTGCCATGGGAGGTGAAGTGCCCGAAGCTCGTCGGTGTGCGCCTGACTGGTCGGCTGTCCGGCTGGGCGTCGCCGAAGGACGTCATCCTCAGACTCTGCGGCATCCTGACGACAAAGGGCGGCACCGATCGGATCGTGGAGTATTTCGGTCCCGGCACGGCGTCGATCAGCGCCACCGGCAAGGGGACGATCACGAACATGGGCGCCGAGCTGGGCGCCACGACATCGATCTTTCCGTTTGATGAGCGGATCGCCACCTACCTGCGGGCGACCGGTCGCAAGGACGTCGCGGAGCTCGCCGAGCAGCACTGCCGTTTCCTCGTGGCTGATCCGGAGGTGGAGCAGGATCCGGCTCGCTACTACGATCAGGTGATCGAGATTGATCTCTCAACGCTGGAGCCGTACGTCGTCGGGCCGCATTCGCCGGACGTGGCGCGCCCGATCTCGGAGCTGGCGAAGGACGTGGCGCAGCACAGCTACCCGTCAGTGCTCAAGGCGGCGCTGATCGGGAGTTGCACCAATTCCTCCTACGAGGACATTGGGCGGGCGGCCGCGGTCGCCGCACAAGCGAAGCAGGCCGGGCTCACAGCGAAGTGCTATTTCCTCATCACGCCCGGCTCCGATCAGATTCACAGCACGATCCGTCGTGATGGACAGTTGCAGGCGTTGGAGGCGATCGGCGGCACGGTGTTGGCGAATGCCTGCGGTCCATGCATCGGACAGTGGAAACGGGACGACATCAAGCCGGGCGAGCCCAACTCGATCCTCACGTCGTTCAATCGGAACTTTCCGCGTCGCAACGATGGTAATGCAGAGACGCTCGCGTTCATCGGCAGTCCGGAGCTGGTGACGGCGATGGCGCTGGCCGGCGATCTGCGGTTCAATCCGCTGACGGATACGCTCACCACGGCTGACGGGCGGACGGTGAGGCTGACGCCGCCGTCGGCGCCGGAGCTGCCGTCGCGCGGGTTCGCGGCTGGCGGGGCCGGTTTTCTGCCGCCGCTGCCCGAAGCGGAGCGCCGACGTATCGCGGTGGCGATCAGCCCGACGAGCGAGCGGTTGCAGCGGCTCGATCCGTTCTCCGCGTGGGACGGGAAGGACTTCCAGCAGCTACCGGTGCTCATCAAGGCGAAGGGGAAGTGTACGACCGACCATATCTCGCCGGCCGGGCCGTGGCTCAAGTATCGCGGCCATCTCGACAAGATCAGTGACAACATGTTTCTCGGTGCGACCAACGCCTTTGCCTCCGAACCGGGGAAGTGTGTCGATCAGCTCGATAGTCAGATCAAGACATGCGCCGAGGTAGCGCGCCACTACAAGGCGCAGGGGCTCGGTTGGGTGGCGATCGGCGATGAGAACTATGGCGAGGGCTCCAGCCGCGAACATGCGGCGATGTCGCCGCGCTATCTCGGATGTCGGGCGGTGATCGCGCGCAGCTTCGCCCGCATCCACGAGACGAACCTCAAGAAACAGGGTGTGCTGCCGCTAACCTTCAAGAATCCAGCAGGTTATGATGCCATCCGTGTGGACGATCGGGTCAGCATCATCGGCTTGCAGCAGCTGGCTCCCGGTCGTTCCATCACGATGCAGCTTCACCACCGAGACGGCTCGACAGAAGCAGTTGAGCTGTCACATTCGATGACTGCCGAGCAGGTCGATTGGTTCATGGCTGGATCGGCGCTCAATCTCCTCAAGGGCAGATCGTAAGTCAAGTGATTCCAACAGCTCTATAGTAAAAATTTCTCGCCAGAGGTCTTCCGATTTGTGCTATTTCATGGCATACTTTTTATAATCTTGTAGTATCTCAAGTATACGATGGGAAGCTATGCTTGATCGCTCACACACAAACTGGTGGATTTTCTACCGCGGCCTCTCGCTGGGGTTGGCGCTCCTCCTGAGTCTGCCCACACCCGATCTCTGGGCCGCCCCCTCCTCCCGCTCCATCTTCGCCGGGAAACAGGCCGCCCACACCGCCGTCCAGCAACGCAACCTCCGCGAGCTGGACGCCAAGCAGGGGATGCTGGGCAAAGAGAAACCGTCCACCGTCCATGGTCCACAGTCCACCGCAACCCCTACACCCCTGAGTCTGTCGGCGCTCCAAGACTTGGCCGCCCTTAGCATCCCGACTGAGGATGGGCAGATCCTGGAGGTGTGGCAGCCGGAAGAAACCGTCGCAGGTCGCACGTCGCAGGTCGTAGAACAAGACCCGCACGACCTCCGACCTCCGACCTCCGACGCAGCAAGAGGACCGTCGGTCCTCTTGCTGCAAGACCTCCACACCCAACCCGAGGCGCAGCAGGCGGAGGGGCGGATCTTGGAGCATCTCTACAAGACCTACCGCCTGACTAGCGTTGCTAGCGAGGGGGCCACCGGCCCCTTCCAGCTGGCGTTCTTCCAGCAGTTCCCCAAAGACCCTCGGCTCCGCGCCCTGCTAGCGGAGACCTTCCTCCAAGCCGGCGAGCTGACCGGCCACGAGTACCAAGCAATCACCCAGCGGCTTCCCATCACGATCGAGGGAGTGGAAGATCCAGATCTCTATGTCCAGAATGGTCAGGCGTTTGTCCAAGTGCTCGACGCGGCACCGCCTGCGCAGCAGGCATTGGCTGAGTTGCAACAGCGGCTCGAGGCGCTCAAGGCCACGCTGTATCCGGCACCGTTGCAGCGGTGGGAGCAGCAGCATCATCGGTTTCAGGCAGGCGAGGTACCCTTGCCTGACTATGCTGCATCGCTCCTGGCTAGCGCTCGAGAGCAGCAGTTTGACGTCGCGTCGCTGGCGCTCAACGTCGCGCGCTTTGTGCAGCTCCAGCAGCAGGAAGCCGCCCTCGACCGTGCCCAACTCGAGCCGCAGCTGCAGCAGTTATTGGCTGTCCTCACGAATCAGCTGCCAGGTGGGTTCTCGACTCCGCCCCCGTCTCCGCTCGGGCTTCGCTCGAACAAGAACGGCAACGGTGCCGATGCTCCTTCGCGCGGAGCGCATGCCCTCGCTTCTTCTTCGAGCGAGGCCGAAGGCCGAGTCGAGAAGCTCCCCCATGATCGCGATGCGTTCTCGACTCGCTCCGCTCGCTCGAACGAGAAGACGGATTCTTCTTCGAGCGCAGTGAGCGGAGCGAACGGAGTCGAGAAGCTACCACAAGAAGTTGGACAGGCACGCCGCGAGCTCGACGAACTGCTGGCTCAGTTCCAGCATGGGGCTATTGCTCCCGCCCGGTTCTACCCGCAGCTCTTGGCGCTGGCGCAGCAGGACGGAATAGACTTGGCGGCCTACCCACAGTTGACCGCCTTCGCCAGTTATCTCCAACAGTCGGCTCAGCTCCAGCAACACCGGCTGCTGCCTGAGCTCGAAGCCCTGCAGCTGGCGGTCGCCGAGCAGCTGGCTGACTCTGTGGGCGCCAAGACGCTTGTCCAGCTGTCGCATCGGGCGCGTCTGCTGCAGGATCTTCTGGCGTTGAAACTGACGCCCGACCAGTGGGCGGTCTATCAGCAGCAGCGCAGCGAGGACGCGGTGGCGACGATCACCGCGTTCCTGCAGCGCCACGGCCAGGCAGAAAGTGCCTGGCACTTTTTAGAAGAAGTGCCAGGCACTGTTGAATTGGCCGAACGCTTCTACACCCTGGCCCATCAGCGGGATCGAGTGCTGTGTGAGCGGACGCTGCGGTGGATTCAAGAAGCGTCCATAGTCCATAGTCCACAGTCCACCGCAGCCCCTGGACCATCGACCGTGGACCGTGGACGTTTTGCAGATCAGGCCACGCCGGCGGTGCTGCTGATCGCCGGTGGCTTCCACACCCCCGGGATCACCGCCCAGCTGCGGGAGCGGCAGATTCCCTATGTGGTGATCACCCCCACCGCCAGCGGCGCGTTGGATGAGGCGCTGTACCACCGGCTGGTGCGGGGTCAGACGGCGACGCTGGCAGGCCTCGTGGGTCAGGCCCAAGCCGTCGCGCGCGCCAAGCCCCAGCGTTTCCGCGTGGCCTCGCGCGGGCTGCAGGTGCCGGACGCCAACCTCGCGCAGGCCGGCCCACTCTTCTCCAGGCACGCGCTGAAGTGGGTGGCGGCGGCGCTCCTGCTGGGGGTGTTGCTCCTGGGAATGCCCGCCGACGCGATCGCCTCCGAAGCCCACACGGCAATGACCAGCGTCGATCCGTCAGCGGCTGATGCGCTGTCGCAGATGACCGGGATGTTGACACCGGGCGATTCCGCCCACGTAGCGTCGCAGCTCCAAGCCGCGCTCGACGGCGCGTCCGTCAGCGTGCCCGCCGACGCGACCGGCGTCGCCCTTCCCGTCACGCCAAGCGATGACCTCCAGGCCGCGACGGATGCCAACCTTCTGGAGATGGCAGGTGATGGGGTGAAGCTCGCTACGTTATTGCCGAAGGACCTTAAACAGTTCGAGCTATGGATTCGGAACGCTCGGAAGTCCAGTAACGAGAGAAACCATGAGAAGGCCGTTTCGGCATATCGGGAAGCTCTAGCTCTTAATGACTCTTTGCCGGCGTTATGGGCCGAATATGGGCATGAACTCCTCCTGCTGAAGCGTGAGGAAGAGGCTGAGGTAGCCTATCGGCAGGGTATTGAGAAAGGTATCCGGGCTGCTGAGCCGGAAGCGTTGTCGGTGTTGTACGAAGGACTGGCGACGGCGATCTTCTACAAGAAAGGAGGGGACGTCACGGCGGCAATGGAGGCCATGGCGCAAGGAGCGGAGCAGGTGCAGCTGGCCATTGTCAATATGCAGCGGGGTAGTACTAGCGCATCATTGGGATCCGAGCGGCTCCGTGGGCTGTTGCTGGACAAGCAGAAGGCGCTCTTGGACAAGCTGTCGGCGTTGGCTCAGCAGGTCTTTCAAAGAGGAGAGTCAGCATTGGCCGATCAGGCGCTGCGAGCGGCGCTCGACAAATTGGAAGACAAGACAACGTCTGGTATTGAGCTGGCACGGTTTTACATCGTCAGCGGTCGGCTCGAGTTGGCGAAGAATGAGCTCGACCTCGTCCAGGATCGTTGTGAGCAGTCGGGCCCGTTTTGGTTCTATAAGGCATTGCACGCTCAATATTCCAACGATCCCACCGCCCAGTTTGAGGCTTTGACCAAAGCGAAAACGCTCCTCACGACGCCTGGTCGGCTCCGTGGCCAGACGCTGGTGGATTGGGCGCGCGTCAGGCTCAAACAATTTTCTTCGACGATCCCTGAGGCCGAGGCCGAGGAGATCGCCAGATGTCTTCGTCGCGGCATCGACGACCTCAAGTCCGCCCAGCAATTTCAACTCCTACCCGGCTATTTCTATGACTTGGGTCTCACCTATATGGTGAGTCAGCAGCCGCAGAAGGGTATTGAGTCGTATAGGGATGCCGTGCAGTACGCCCTGGCGGAAGAGCCGGCGACTGGGGTAACGCGCCAGCCGCCGCTGCCGGTTAATCAGATCATCCAGCACGTGGCCGTATGGGTCGAGCGCGCAGCCGAGGCGCGTTCGGGTTCTGACAGTGCATTTGAGTCTTGGCGCAATAGCGTCGGACAGGGGTTGGTGGGCTTGGCGCTGGCGATGGTTCAGAATCGGCAGGATGATCAGGCGGCGGAGGTTTCCAGGCAGATCGTCGCGATCAGCGATGGCAGCATCAACGGGGCGACGATGTTTGTCGAGGCGGCGGGTTGTCTGACGAGATCAGGCCGACCGGATGAGGCCAAGCAGATGTTGGAGCAAGCGCTTGTTGAGCAATCGGGCCGTTCGTCCGTTGACACCGCGCCGGCTTCGGTGGAGGTGGGGCGGGCCTGTTATATGTTGGCGTACGAGCAACTTGAGCGGGGGGAGATTGCCGAGGCTCGGCAGACGTTTGAGCAGGCCGAACGGGTGATGTCCGACGTTTTGAGAGATGCCGGCCAGCATTCGTACGTGACTCGCAATGGAGATGGTGCTTATCTGCTGGGCGTCGCTCAGATGGAGCTTGGCAAGATCAAGGAAGCGTTGGCGTCACTGAAGGCGTCCGAGGACGCCGGGAGAGATCTGGCGGATATCAGTCAATGCTTGATGATCGCGAAGTTCCGGACCGTCGACAGTCAAGGGGCTATGGCGTCGCTGAGCCAAGCCATTCAGCGGGATGCCGACACCGCTCCGTTGTTTGAGAATGTAGTGCGGCACGCCACACGATCGGAGCTGTCGCAATGTCTAGAAATGGTGCTGGCATCCACGCCAGCGACACTACGAGGCGATCCGCTGCCTCTGCCGGAGCGATTCATCGAGCAATTGAAGACCGGTCGTGGCGATGAAAAAGCCGTGCTGTTGCTGAGCGACACCCTTGGCGAGGTGACACGGCAGGATGTCGTGAACGCGCTTATCGGACTCGCGACGAATCCCGGAGCGGCTCAAGTGCCGGCCATACGGTTGTTGACGGTGCTCGCTGAGCGCGGCGATGACGCGGTGGCGGAGGCGTTGGCCAAGGTGCTGTTTGCCGAGGCTCGGGCCCTACCAGAAAAGTTAGACAAGATAGGGGAGAAGTTTGGCCAAGATAGGAAGACTGGAACCCAGGCGAAGAAAGCTGCTAAGCAGAAGACAACACCACAGCCCGTTCTCACCGACCAGGAGCAACAAGAACAGCAAGAAAAGGACAAAGCGGCAGAGACGCTAGTCGCAGCGGCGCAGGTTCTGGCGCAGCTCGACGCGCCGCATGCGAAGATGGTGCTGATGTGGCTCGACGCGCAGCAGCCGATCAAGGATCGTTCCCAAGCGATCCGCGAGATCCTCGGAGCGCAGAAGGATCTTCAGACTGCCGCCGGCCGTCAGGCGACGCAGGCGATCTGGAGCCGGCGGTTCCCCAATCTGGGGACGGATCCTGGCAAGAAGGTCACCGTCGCGCTACACGATCGGTTCGCCGAACAGCTCTTCGAGAAAAAGAAGCGCGCCGTAGTCGTGGAGCTGGCCGAGGCGTTGCTGGCTGGGAAGACGCAGGAGGAATGTCTCGCACTCTGTCGCGAGATCGTCACCACCGTTGCGTACGGGACGTTTAGGGGACAGCACGGAAAGGCATTTGGGGAGGGCCTGGTGAAAACCAGTATTGCGCGGTACCTGACAACACAATCCGGCGGGATGGACGAGTTGCAGAAGTCGTTGCTGGAAGAGGCGGCGTTGGGTGCTGTTTGGGACGAGAACCAGGCGACGATCTATATCATTGGAACCGATGCTGCGTCGGAGTTGATGGATCATGTGCTTGAGCAGCATACCGCCAGCGCTGTCCCGAACATGCTTGATCAAGCTGCCATCGAGCATCTTGCGAGGGCGCTTGGGATCAGCGAAGCGTTTGCGCAGTGGCTGGTGGGTGAAGCGAAGCGGGGGACTTCGACCTACACCGATTTTCTCTACGAAGCGATGCTCCCCGAACATGCGAGAGATCTCGCGGATCGAGAATTGACCGCCTCGTTGAAGGCATTTCTTGCCATGGAGTCACCCCGTCGGCTCGTGGCTCCAGGCGAGATTGACCAGCTTTGGCTGAGGTTTGTCTCGTACCTGCTGAGGGAAACCGGCCGAGGATTGTCGTGGAGCAGCGAAATAGAGGAAGGACTGTTTATTGGCGTGACCATCCCGGGTAACTATCGGACGGCCTGGGGATTGTTGAATAAGGTCGCTGAATCCGAGCTTGGGGGCGATCAGGTGCAGACCTTGACCCGTCGCCTCAAGAGCTTTCTTCCAGCCGTGCTCAGGCATGAGACCCCATCCACCATGACCGGAAGACACGAACAGACCGGCGATCAGCTGGCGGAGGGGATGATTGGGCAGCAGTGGAAAGGGGCGCTTCCGAAAGGACTCAGCCATGCTGTCGGCGACCTCATGCAGCGGAAGTTCGGGTTCCAGCAAGACGCGGTGGACGCAGCCATCAAGGGTGCTACATCCTATGATGCGTTTTTGATCGCGTTATGGAAACCTGGAGCTCATGCGGATCCAGAAATCGACGCCGAGTTTGTCGGTTTTCTGAAGAGCCGTACGCCAAGTAGAACGCGGATTGATGATCCTGAGGGGTGGCGACGGTCGATCTGGACGCAATTCGTACGCCAGGCGATTCGTCAGCGCGCCCAGGCGTTACCTGATGCCGGACGGATTCAGCTCCTGTTGGGTGATCAGATGCCCAAACGGCTAGGGACGCCATGGGCAGTGTTCGGCTATCTGGAGAAAGAAGGGGTTGGTGGGCAACCGCTTGGAGAGTTGGGGAGTCGTTTAGCAGCTTGTCTTGGGCCAGATGCGGCATCGGTTGCTGTTGCTGAATCAACGGTCGATTGGCTTTGGATCGGATCGCTGCCGCCCATGTTGCGTGGAGTGGTTAGGGCGCAGTTCCTCCGGCGCTTTGAGGGCATCGAGCCGTCGATCATCGACAAAGATATTCTTGCGGCGCGCGACTACGATGAGTTCATGCGTCTGGCACTGCTGCCAGCGAGGTATCAGCCGGGGAGCGACGATGGAGGTCTCAACAGGAAGCTGTCGAGATTCCTGCGGGCGCTCAGGTCCGAGGAGGAAGGGAAGCCCATTCGGGTTGAGAAGCTTGATGATTACGCAGTCTCGCTTTGGTTCGAGTTTGCGAAGTCCTTTGTGGCTGAGGAGACTCAGGATGCTGGCGTACTGCGTCTGGCGAGTTACCGTGATTACAACAGCATCAACGAGTTTCTCAGAACCGTGGAGAAGAATAAGCCGGATGCAAGGTCATTGCTTCGGCGTCTGCAACGTTTCCTGCCACAAGAAGAGCGGCGGGCGCATCGGGTTGCGGCGGTCATCAAGGGGAAGGAGAGTTGGCCGGTGCTGGCGGGGAAGCTGAAAGCGCTCGGGCTGAATGAGTTTCAGGTGCGGACGATTCTGGAGTCGACGTACTGGACGGCGGATGGGCAGGTCTACACCTGGTCGCTGAAGGTTCAGCAGGCGCTGGCGGACGGGCTGTCGGAGCTGTTGGATCGGGAGGTGAAGCCGGAGGAGATGGAAGCGGCGATCCTGAACGAGGAGCGGGTGCATCGTCGCGCCAATCGGGAGGTAACCGAGAAAGCTCATCAACATCTGATTGAGATATTTGGGGGAAAGGACCGAGGTGGAGAGGATCGGCTCAACGAGGTGCTGGACGGCTTGGCGCGGATGTACGGCTATCCGCTCGGCACGGCGCGCGAGGAGCTGATGGACGAGCTGATCGCCAAGGTCTACTTCGAGCACCAGTTCAGGAAGGGGTCCGAAGAGCTGCATCCGCTGCGCCTGCTGGATATGGAGGGCGAGCCCTTCTCGCTCGACGAGGAGGCCACGCGGTATCTCTTGGAGGTGGCCGAGGGGTTGTTGCAGGTTGCTGCTGACGAGCAGATAGATGTCATCCGCGTAGACGAGCAGGCGTTGGGAGCCGGCTGGGCGGCGCTGGAGGCGTACGCGCCGCGCCTGCAAGGGCTGACAGGCGTGGAGAGCCTGCGCCTTGAGCGCTTGCCATCGGGGATGTGGTTGATCGAGCATGTGCCGGGTGTGCTGCTGCCGGATGGCCGGATCAATGCCGTCGCGGCCGTCGTGGCGATGGTTCGCGAGTGCGCCGAGCAGCTGACCGGTGGGCGGCGGGGGATGATCGGCACGTGGTCCGCGAGGCTCTTCGTCGCCTCGGTCGAATACGACTGCATCACGTGGCTGCTCGATCATGGGGATCGAACGAGCCGGCCGTTTCGTCGAAAAATGACGAACCAGCGACGGCGGGAGCTGGAGCAGCGGCTGGTGGCGCTCGAGATAGCGCTGTTCCGGGATGTGGCGCCCGAACGTCGGCTCACGGCGCTACTGGCCCGCGCGTCCGGCGTCAAGGCGGGGCAGGATCCATACGAGTTCCGGGAGGCGGGGCTGAGGGCGAGGGTCACCGTGCGCAGAGGTCAGCAGCAGAGCTCTGTGCGGATGCGGATCACCGGTGCCGACGGTTGGATTCCGGCAGGTCTCGTTGGACGGGCGGTGCAGCTGGTGCGTGTGACCAGAGGCGCGCACACGGTCAGCGAGTCCGGGCGGATCGGAAAGGATGGCGTCGTGGCCTTCGGGTTCAACACCGTGCCAGCGGGCGATGACGCCTTCAGCTTTCATCTCGTGCCGGAGGTTCCTGGTCTCGAGGAGGCGGTGGATCGCATCATCGCGGAGGTCGATAGTCGGCGGCTCGCCAATCTCCTGGCGAAGCCGGAGAACATGATCCCGTTGGATAAGCCATACCAGCACTTCACGGACATCGGATTGGATGTCACCATTTCCACGATCTGGGAAGTGGACGGCGTTCTCATCAAGCGTCGTATTGTCGACGTGCGAATAGTCAACGACAAGGGTGCGGTGCCTGAACACCTGGTGGGTCGGTCGTTGCAGTTATTGAACGACACAGGAGCGCCAATCGGTGGGTCTCGACCGATCGGGCACGACGGCAAGGTGTTGTTTTACGAGGTCCCTCAGGGTCTAGGCGCCGTGCGGCTTCATTTGGTTTCTGAGGAACAAACAGGCAGATATCCGCTTGTCGACACGATCGCGACGGAGATCGTGGAGAGTAGGAAGGGCTTGTCGAGGGAGCAGGTGCGGAGTCTGGTTTACGACGATCTGGAGCCACCGGCTGCGGGGCTCAACGGCTACTGGCTCAGGCCGGGGAGCGAGAATCTGGGGCTGCCGGGTGAAGGGAGCGACGGCGCGATCGAGTGGTCGCCGTGGGAGAACTCCTCTGTCGGTCGCATCATCATTCGGCTCCCTGCTGATCGGGCGCATGACGCTGAGGCGCTGGGTCTTCGCCGGGTCTGTCTGACCGACGGGATGCAGGTCGTCGCGATCGGCTACCTGGTAGTAGAGGACCATCCGGACGACGAGCTCTTACCCATCACCGTGCGGCCCACATGGCTCTGGCAGCGCGAGCCGGGGGGGCGTGGCGTCGATCAGGATGGCTTATGGCTCTGGGTGAATGAGGAGCGCGTCGATGAGGCTGCTATAACCACCGAGCTCAAGGAGGCGTTGCTGTTGGACGATGCCGAGACCGTCGTGGATGCGGCGATCGCGGCACCGGAGAGTATTACCACGACCGACGCATTGGATTCTTCGGTCCGGGAGGCTGCGCGACGCCTGGGGGCTACGCCCAACGGTCGAGGGCTCGTTGTTGTCGAAGTGGCGCGGCGGCAGCTCAATCCCGGGACAATAGCCAGAATCCGGAAGATTCTCGGCTTGTTAGGACTAAGTGCGGCATTTCTCGCCTTCACCACCCTGGATCAATCGGCGCTGGATCTGTTGGCGCAGGCGCAGCAGCTCTTGGAGGGGGCGGCGCTGGAGCCGTCGCAGCTCGCCCACCTGCACGGGTTGCTTGAGACAGCCGCCCAGCAGATCCGGGACGGCGCCACGGTCAGCCACGAGTGGCTGCGCGACGTGGGCCAGGCGGTGCAGGAGCTGCGCGCGGCGGCGGATCTCGTGAATCCGGAAGCCGTGCAACGCGCCGCTGAGCATCTCGAACAGGTCCTCCAGCCGCTGGCCCCACCCGTGGCCGAGTTGCCGCTGACGACCACCGTGGACATCACAGCCGTCACGCCGCCCGTCTCCGCCGCCACGGATGCTTTGTTCGCGGCGGCACTGCCGCTGACGCAGATCGGTCAAGGGTTCCGGATCGATCAGCGGCTGGAGGTGATGGTGAGGAGTATCGAAAGAGGCCGGCTGTGGCTGGCAATCACCGATATCTCGTCGACGCCGTCGGCGTCCGTCGTCATGCGGGAGCGGCCGTCGGGAAATCCGATCTCCACCGCGTCGAAGACACGCACACGTGAGTGGGTGGTGGATGAGAAGACATTGAAAGCGGCAAAGGGTCAAGATGTGCAGTTGAATGTAGTGTTGATTCCACCGGGCGCTGCGGCCACTTACCAGGTGAGCATGGTGGTGACTCGGACCGGGTCGATGTTCAACAGGCAATGGAATATTGCGTTCGGGGTGGCCGATGGTCCGACGCCTAACGTGGAGCCATTCTCTGCTGACGAGCCGTCGCTATCCACCGCGCCAGCCAGCGCGACAACCGATCAGCTACCGACGATCAAGCCGGAGCAGGTGGTTGAGCGGGTGCAGAAATTGTTGGATCAGACGGTGGAAAGCCCGCTCGATTTGAATCCCGGAGATCAGCGGACGTTCGAAGATGAGGAGGTGCGCGTCGTGGTGGGAGCATCCCCTGTGGGAGGCGCCTATACGCCAGTCATCTACGTCGACAGTTCCGGTGCGCTCGGGGGCGTTGAAGTGGGCCGTCGATACGATCTTGAGATTTTTGTGGACGCGAAGGACCCTGCCAATCGGTCGGTGATCCGTGAGGCGTTGCCGGGGAAAACGTTGACCGTGCAAGCCGAGGGGCAGCCGGCACCTGTTCAGCTGACGTTCGTAGAAAGTAGAGGCACATATCAGTTGGCGCGCGGTGTTGTGTGTGCAAGGCAGACGGGGCTGGTGCCTTTGAGCACTGGCATCAAGAAGCTCCGCGTGCAGCTGATCGTCGGCGCGTTGACCATGCTGGTGCTCTCCTCTCTTGTCTTGGCATCCGCGGCGCCAGGGATGGCGGAGCTCTCCGCGTTCAACGCGGAGCAGATCACCCAGCTGCTGGAGGCGTTGCAGCATCCCTCCCCGGAGCTGTGGGCCAAGCTGGCGGCGCTCGATCCGGCCGTGGCGGAGCAGCTGCGGGCACTGGTGGAGGCCAACCCCGAGCAACTGCGGGACGTGGTGGCGGGGGTGCTCAACAGCATGCACGGAGCCACGCTCTCGGCGGACTTCACCCTCACTCAGACTCAGATGGGCGACCTCCTGCAGGCGATCTTCGATCGCGTCGACGGTGGCCAGACCGCCCAGGCCGCGCTCGACGCGGTCGTCAACCGGCTCTTCGGCGTGGCGCCAGCGGATGCACCCTTGCTGACCGATGCCGCCAACAAGCTCGGCACCGTCGGCGCGATGGCGTTGCAGGGGTGGAATGGGTGGCCGGGGTGGAAGCTGGAGAAGCATGATGAAGAGAAAGGATACTATGACCTGGAGTTCGCTGGCTTAGAGGTTGGTCAACAGGTCGATGACTACCAAACACGGTTAGTCAACTTTGCTGCTCTGCTTCCGAAGCAGGCGGAGTTGCTGCGCATCAGTGTCACGTGGCCGTTCGGTCAGGGCTCTCCTCGTCAGCGTTTTCAGCAAATTCCGGTCGGCACGCGTCTGCGCTATCCAGACACCGCGGAAGTCAATCGGCTGCTGGTTGACCTGCGTCGCCAGTTCCCGGGTATCCCCTCGGCAGAGGTGGAGCCGGTATCTAAAAAGCTGTCTCCTGCAGCGGTGGTGGATCTGCTCGCCAACGGCAAGCTCTTGTATGCGGAGGGGGACGAGATCCACGGACACGACGTTTCGGTTCATCTATGCGGTCTGGTGGCGTTGGTCTTGGGGGGGCCTGAGGCCGTCGCGGTCGTTCGGCAGCAGGCCGTGGCGCTTCGGCGCATGCAACAGCTGGCTCAAGAGATTCACAGTCGCTCATTAGCATCTGGAGTAGATGGACAGACAGGTGTGCAGCGAGCGGCTGCGGAGATAGTTCTTCAGCGTTTCAATGAAGAGTACGGTCTGCCCCAGGTTGCGACGAGTCTGTGGGAAACACCGACGTTCCGCCTAACGATGGCAGCCACGGCTGGCGTCGAGCGTTTCGGTCCTACCCCAGCGATCCAGGCAGTCTATCCAGCATTTCTGAGCGGATTGCAATCGTACAACGAGAGCGCTCGTCAGGTGGCGCAGCAGGTACTCGACGGCACTCTCGAATGGTCTAAGTGGTTTGCGTTTTCTGGGGACAAGGAGGGCCAGCGCCAACGTATCGAAAAGGCGTTCAAGTCCGTCATCGAAGAGGCGGGCGCCGCGGTGATAGATGCGAAGATGGCGCAACGGGTGGCCGTCCGCATGATGGCGCGGTTGGCGGGGAATGACCGCGATTGGCGCGAGGTGACTGCAGCGGTGGAGCAGGCGGTGGCTGCGAAGACCAAGGCGTCTCAGACGAGCGCACTTGTCATTCACGCTGCAGACTTCCAAGCGTTGTGGGATAGCTTGTTGTCTGCAGGGAGCGGCGACGATGCGTTAAGACGACAGAGAGCGCAGGCGACGTGCCGGAGCGTGTTGACGCAGCAGCTGCGAGCGTACACCCGAAACGGGAAACCGCACGGCGTGGGTGTGGATCAGGTGTACATCGTCGTTGAGTCGGTGGAGCAGCGGGAGGCGATCGAAGAAATGCAGTTGATGCTGCCTTCGACTGTACGGGTCGTTGAGATGGAGGAGCTTCAGAAGGCTGCGACTGGTGGTGTGGGGCTACTCTTCTGGCGAGACCCGGCGCTCTACGGCTCCACGTTTGCTGGCGCGGGCTGGTCAGTCTACACCGTGGGGCTTGGTGTGCAGGGGGAGAACGCGCTGTCGACGCTCGCCGATCAGTTCGACATCTACCGCTACTATGTCGGCGACGAGCGGATGACAACCTTTCTGGGCGCGCAGCAGGCACTGCCGACGTCTGCTGGGGTACGGGGGAGTCGTGTACTCACGATGCTTGTGGCTAGCGTGGGTTTCGTCGCGCTGCTATGGGTGGTCGGGCCGCCGATGTGGGCGTGGCTGAGCCAACAGGCGGGTGGTGCGCCAGAGTTCAGCGGGGCTGGGTTGTTCTTGTCTTTGAAGGATTTGAAGGATTGGGATACCTCTCTCCTCAGATGGGGACTTGGTTTGCCGACCGGTCGGTCCGGCGAGGGGAGTCGTGGCGAAACGTGGGATCAGCTACATATTATCGCTGAAGCCCCGCAAGACGATGAGACGTCCGACGCCTGGATCAACACAGCCAGGAAGCTGCAGAATGTCTCTTGGAAGGCGTTGCTCAGCCATCGCATCCGAGGGAAGATTCACGCGGTCGTCGACGCCCCCGATGCTCGGCGGAGGCTGGAGTCCGTGCGCGAGCAGGCGCAGGCACTTCAGGCGACACCTACGTATCGTGACGAGATGTATCACATCATCGATCGGGTTGAGGGATTGCTTCAAGAGCTCAAGGAGAACCCTTCACCGGCTGTTCTGATCAGGATCGACGCCTTTCAAGCGGCGTTCATGGGGCCGGACGGAAACGTGGAATCCACCTATCTGGCGTTGCTGCGGATAACGGAGCGTTGGGCGGATCGCAAAGGCGCATCAATATCACAGTCGCTTGAGCGCATGTGCGAGGAGGCCACCCCCTACCGACAGGCGTTGGAGGCGATCCTGAAACAGCCAGGGCTCGGGGCGACGGAACAGGATCCGTTGGGGCCGCTGCCTGGAGTCGTCGCGGCGATCGATTGGTATAAGCATCGTCTATACACGCTCACGCACCGACGTCGGGAAATCGTCCACGATGCGCCCGTTGAAGCCGACCAGTTTTCTGATGCCCATAGGAGTTTCTGGTGGGTTCGGTACGGTATAGAGGTAAAGGCCGCGACAAAGGCCGTCATTGCAGGGCTGGCTCTGTTGGTGCTGGGCTTCCTCTTCTATGAGGCGATAGAGCTGCTGCAGGAAGCTCAGCGGGTGGCGGAGGGGATGGACGCGACAAGCGAGCTCGCCAAGCAGCTGACCGACGCTCAGCAGGCGGTGGAGGCGGCGCAACAAGGTGGCGACGCCGAAGCGCTCCAGCAGGCGGCGAAGCGCCTCCAGACGCTGCTCGACCAATCGCCCCAGCACCTTGTCGTCAACGCCGCCGTCGACTCGTCGCAGACGCTCCCGCTGCCCACCGCCACGCCAGCCGCGGCGGCCGTGGCGGCGCAAGCCGTCCTGCCGCGAACCTTCCCGTTTCCGTTGAGCGAGAAGAGACGCGAGATGCTCGGCCGCTTGACGCAGGACGCGCCCCAGCCCGTCAGCCGGCAGGAGCTGCTCAAGCTCTTTCAAAGTGATGATCTGATGTTGCACGAAGCGGGAATCTATTTCTTGGAGCGGAATCCTGATGTGCTGGAGGCGGAGGCGTTGGATAATCTCGCGCCGCGGGCAAACCACGCCGATCCGCTGGTTCGCGCGGGCATGGCGAAAGTGCTGGCGGCTATCGGTGGGGAGCTGGCTCTGCCGATTTTGCAGCAGCGGGTGCGTGAGGAGCAAAGTCCTGCCGTGCGGCGGGCTCTGGCGGCGGCTCTGGAGCGCGTTGGGACGAGAGACGCGATGGACGCTGTGGATACGTTGCTGGCGTCGACAGCTTACGACGATAGCGAGAGCCGTCGCGCCATGGCTCGCGCAAAGGTCGCGCTGGTTCAGCGCGTTGCAGTAGGAGCAAGTCAGAATGTGGCACAGGCCTTAAGGAACCTCTTCTATCAATCAGAGGATGGTGCGGTACAGGTCGCCGTCATCCGAGCTCTCGGCGATCACGATGACAAGGAGACACTAACGTTTCTTCATCGGCGTGCTGAGGAGCTCGATTACGGCATCACGGTTGCTGCCGCTCAGGCGATTGTCGCGAACGGCCTGCGGCGGGATGCGGCGTCCTTTAGCCGCGAGCTGTCGGGCGACTCCAAGTTCGCTGTGCGCTGGGAGCTGGTGATGGCGTTGGAGAGGGGCGCGGCGGGTTCGAGCGTAGCCGTCGAGGTGTTGGAGACCGTGAGTCGGGATGACGCTGAGGAATCGATCCGCGCAGCCGCCACCGTCGCTCTCCAGCGGGTGCAGTCCCAGATCACGGCGGGCCTCCCGTCTGTTCGACAGGATGCGCTGATGGTGCTGCAGGGAGAGCAGCCGCATACGGCGACGCCGTTTCTAGGCGAGCTGACCGCCAAGCTCCAGCAGCTCGAGGAGCTTGCGCGCGAGTTGCGTGATCGGTTCGGGGAGCGATTTACGGGATTCGTGATCGTGGGGGGTGCGGCCAAAGGGTACTACTGGGGCGGCAGGAGCGATGTTGACGTGGCGATCTTGGCGAAGGACTTGGAGGTATTCAATGCAGCAAACGATCGGCTGACGAGTGCATTTGAGGTCGTTAATGCGGGGTTTGGGACGACCGAAATGGGTACGCTGGACGATTGGATCCGGAACTCTTCACAATTTCTGTACGCGGGGCTTGTGGTCGGCGACGGGCCAGCCCTTAGAGCTCGGCAACAGGAGGTGCTCGGGACGATGTCTCCGGAGCAGTGGACGGAGATCGTCGAAGTGCGCTATCGGTTGGAGACGTTGCTCGACGAGGCCTTCAAACGGTTCGGCATCGGCGACGCAGATCAGCAGCGGCGTCTGCAGCTGGTCGCCGGACTTCGCAGCGTTCCGCCACCGCTCGAGGAGGCGCGGGATGCGCTGCGCGTGATCGATGCCAGGGAAGTGCTAGATGCCACGGTGGCGCGGGTGCAGCAGGCGGAACGGCACACCACCAACGAGGCGCTCAAGCAGTCGGTAGGGAGTTTGGCGCATGACGCGCTGCAGCGGCTTCGAAGATTGGAGACGGATCAGCGGAAAGCGCTGGTGAACAATGTGCTTGTGGCGCATGACGGCGTTCGTACGCTTAACGCGAAGCAGCAGCGGAGGGTGCGGGTGATTCTCGCCGCGCTGCTGGGGATTTCGGCGGCGGCGCTGTTCTTCGCGGTCGTGCTGCCGGCGTTGGGGAGCGAGCAGGCGACGGCGAGCGCGTGGCCGGCAGCCAGCGTGACGAGCGGTGGCTCAGCGCCCGCGACGCGGACGGGAGCAAAGATACCGCTGTGGCAGGTGGCGTGGGTGACGACGGCTGACGATGTGGCGCAGGCGGGGTGGACGGCGGATCAGTTTCGTGCGGCGTTGATTGGTGCGTCGCCGCAGGATCGATCGACGCCGGGGCCGGTATACGTGCTGGTACAGTCGATGGCATCGGACGAGGCCGAAACATTGTCTCGGCAAGAGTTTCAGCCGATCACCACGGAGATGTTGGGTGGGTTGGTTGAGCGTGTTGGAACACCTGGCTCTGGTATTCGAGGGTTGCTCTTTGCCGGGGAGCATGTCGAGCGATGGCTTGGGTATGCGCCGCCTAGCGGCATGTATCTCAACCGGCCGTTGTGGGAATTGACGATCAAGGATCTGATGGACTTTGCCGATCAGGCGCTGGACGCCAAGCAGATCGAGGAACAGATGCGTTTGCTGAAGCTGCTCGGCACGAAGGCATGAGCGATGCCGTGGTGGATTCTTTTTTCTGGGATTGACTAATCAAGATTTGTTGATACACGGTGAGGTTGAGATCTTAAGCGCAAATACATGTGACTGGGGTTTGATCCCTCTGCTGTCGAGAGACGAGGAGGTGATGCGGGCGTGTGGTTACGGCCGGATAGTCTCGATGAATTGCGGAAGAGAGATCACGTTGACAGCTAGATCGCCGTAGCGTTGGGTGTGAGTGCGATCGACGTCGTGAGCGATGATGACATTGTCTCCGTTAGGGTACGAGCGCCGGAACGCTTTCAGCGATGAGGCATCAAAGTCAGATGCAGACCATTTGCACTCGATGGCCGTGGGTGATTTCCCGCGGGCAGTGAGCACAAAGTCCACTTCGTGACCCCGCTTGTCGCGCCAGTATCTGACATCTCGCGTCTGGAGCTGGCCGTGCAACTCGTTCAGTACGAAGTGCTCCCAAAGGATGCCAAGATCCTCCCGTCGTAGTTCGTGCCAGCCATGGTGGTAGCAGACGAAGCCAGTGTCGAACGCATACACCTTTGGTGCAGAGACGATCTCAGTGGGCCGGTGGGTGCTGAACGGACGGATGACATGCACGACGAATGTCGCCTCCAGCACTCGGAGGTAGTTGGCGATGGTCGTCCGGCTTACCTCACAATCCGGAGCGAACGTTTGCGCTTCGAAGATGCCGCCGCTACGAGTCATCAGGAGCTCGGCGAATCGCTGGAACGAGTGGCGCCGCTCCAGCCGGAAGAGCTCCTGAATATCCTTCGCCCAGTAGGCATCCATCCATTCCTGGAATTCCCGTTCGGGCAGTTGATTAGACAGGAAGAAGGGAGGCAGTCCTCCCTGCAGCAGCCGGTGCTGCAGATTCTGTTGTTTGAAGGCGACAAGATCTGGCAAGATCATCGGTGTCAACCAGAGTTCCGTCTTGCGACCGGTCAGAGTGTCTCGGAATTTCCTGGAGGCGCCCAACGTGGAGGAGCCGGTGGCCAGTATCCGAAGACGCGGATGGTGATCCGCACCGATTTTCAGGAGTTCGGCGGGAGATCGCAGCCGATGAATTTCATCCAAGACGATCCGTTTGCCCTCTACGCTGGACAAGAACTCCTCGGGGTCATCCATCATCCGTCGAACGCGGGGCAGCTCACAATCGAAGTATTCGATTTGGTCAAGGCTCTGCGAGAGGAACGTTTTGCCTGTGCGCCGGACTCCCGAGAGCCAAATAACAGATCGTTGCTGCCAAGCGGTTTCGATGATTTGAGTCCAATGCGGTCGTTTGCGCGGCGTTTCCATAGGTCAAAAGGGTATCATTTAGTGATACCAAACGCAATACTGGAATCATATGGATGCTGCTCGAATAGGGGGAAGTGTTGTTCTGGGGGTTGACAGATCAAGATTTATTGATATATTTGTTGTGTGGTGATGCGGAGCGTCAAGGATACCCAGCGAGCGGTGCGGTGGTTCCACGCGTTGTCCGACGCGACGCGGCTGCGGATTGTCGATCGGCTGATTGATGGCGAGCAGTGTGTCTGCGTGCTGACGGCGGAGTTGGGGGCATCGCAGTCCCGACTGTCGTTTCACCTGAAGACGCTGAAGGAGGCGGGGATCGTGCGCGATCGGCGGCAGGGGCGATGGATCTACTACTCGTTGAACCCGGAGTCGATCGAAGCGTTGGAGCGAGTCGCCAGGGTGTTGAAAGCGGGGAGTCGCGGGGGGCGGTCGGCAGCGGAGAAGTGCTGCTGATTTTTTGTCGACGATACATCAAGATTTATTGATGAGATAACGGAGGGTGTGATGACAGAGCCGACGATCAAGGAAGCGGTGAGAGAGAAGTATGCGCAGGCGGCGTTAGGCGCAGGGGCCGGTCGCAAGGGGTGCTGCAGCGGATCATCGGCGGAGTCATCTTGCGATCCGATCACCGCCAACCTCTACGAGCAGAGCCAGATCGCCGAGGTGCCATCGGAGGCGGCAGCGGTATCGTTGGGGTGCGGGAATCCGACAGCGTTGGCGCAGCTCAACCCTGGAGAGGTGGTGCTTGATCTCGGCTCGGGCGGCGGGATCGACGTGTTGCTGTCGGCGAAGCGCGTGGGACCGACCGGCAAAGTGTACGGCTTGGACATGACGGACGAGATGCTGGCGTTGGCGCGGGAGAATCAGCGGCGCGCCGGTGTGACGAATGTCGAGTTTCTGAAGGGAGAGATCGAGCAGATCCCGCTGCCGGATAACACGGTAGATGTCATCATCTCCAACTGTGTGATCAATCTCTCGGCGGACAAGCCGCGGGTGTTGGCTGAGGCGTTTCGCGTGCTGAAGCCGGGCGGTCGTCTCGCTGTATCCGATGTCGTTGTGCGGGGAGCGGTACCGGCAGCGATCCGGTGGAACGTGGAGCTCTGGGCTGGATGCGTGGCCGGAGCGTTGGAGGAGCGCGAGTATCGGTCGCTGCTGGCTGCGGCGGGCTTCGAGCAGGTCGAGGTGCAGCCGACGCGGATCTATCGCGTCGAGGAATTCCGGGAGCCGCTGGCGCAGGCCGGGATCGACGTTGAAGCGATCGCAGCCGATGTGGACGGCAAGTTCGCCAGCGCGTTCGTGCGCGCGCGGAAGCCGGTGCGGCGGTGAAGTCGTCCGGCAGCGGCGGTCGGCTAGGTCTTTTCGAGCGCTATCTGTCGCTCTGGGTGCTGCTCTGTATTGGCGCGGGGGTTGCGCTGGGTCGCGTGGCGCCAGACGCGATGGCTGCGCTCAGCCGCATGACCGTTCACCAGGTGAATCTGCCGGTCGCCGTGCTCATCTGGCTGATGATCTATCCGATGATGCTGCGGATCGACTTCACGGCGTTGCGCGGCGTCCGGCAGCGGCCCAAGGGGATCGCCATCGTTCTCGTCGTCAATTGGCTGATCAAGCCGTTCAGCATGGCGCTGCTCGGCTGGCTCTTCTTCAAGCATCTCTTCATCGGGCTGATCGGGCCGGAGCTGGCGGAGCAGTATCTGGCGGGCGCGATCATTCTGGCGGCGGCGCCGTGCACCGCTATGGTCTTCGTCTGGAGCTATCTGACGAACGGCGATCCGGCGTACACGTTGGTGCAGGTGGCGCTGAACGATCTGATCATGCTCGTGGCGTTTGCGCCGATCGTCGGGCTGCTGCTGGGATTGTCGCGCATCGCCGTGCCGTACGAAGTGTTGCTGGCGTCGGTGCTGCTGTATGTGGCGGTGCCGCTGGCAGCAGGTGCGGTATCGCGCGCGGCCATCGTGCGTGCCAAAGGAGCGGCGTGGCTTGAGACGGTGCTGCTGCCGCGGCTCAAGCCGGTGGCGGTGGGGGCGCTACTGTCGACCCTGGTGGTGCTCTTCGCGTTTCAGGGAGAGATGCTCACGATGCGGTGGACGCACATTCTGCTGATCGCGGCGCCGCTCTTGATCCAGGTCTATCTGAACGCCGGGCTCGCGTACGGGCTGGCGCACCGGTTCCGCGTGCCGCATACTGTCGCGGCTCCAGGCGCGCTCATCGGCGCCAGCAACTTTTTCGAGCTGGCAGTCGCTACGGCGATCTCGCTCTTCGGCGTGACGTCCGGCGCGGCACTCGCTACCATCGTCGGTGTGCTCGTCGAGGTACCGGTGATGCTGTCGGTTTGCGCCATCTGCAACCGCACGCGCCACTGGTTTTCGTATGCCGGAGGAGTATCAACGGGGACGGTTGCCGTTGCTGATCGAGATGCGGCGTCAGCCGAAGCGGGTGGCCGCCGTGCAGGGTTACCGGGGTGAAGGTAGCAGGGTCTCGAGTTTGGTGACGAGCGCTTTCAGCTCCTTGAGCAGCGGTGGAGGAATTAGACGTTCGGCCTCGGCGACGCTCTCGGCCGTCTTGAGGTTGGTCACGAGTCGACGCAGCGACGTCGCTCGCCGCTTCTCCCGTGCCTCCTCCGGATCCTCCGGCGCGAGCCGCTCCTGCATCATCCGCAGCTCCTTGCGCACCTCCGACGCCTCCTCCGCCTTCTCGAGGACCTTGGTGCGGAGCTTGGTGTATTCGGTCTCCGGCAATTTCTTGGTGTTGGCGGCTGACTTGGCGCTGCGCAGCACGTAGACGGCATCGTAGCTCGGGCAGGGCGTCTGCGGTTCGTCGCTCTCCCGCTGCCGCTCGAGAAACCCCGGCTCCTCCTGCTCCAGAAAATGGTACGAGTGGAGCAGCTTGCGCGCCGTCGCCTCGCGAATGCCGATCTCTTTCAGACAATACGATTCGAACTCCAGGTATCCCCATCCGCGCCAATGGCGGTCTTTCCAGACGGCAAACAACATTTGTCCCAGCTCGATCCATGACGACTTGAACTGCTTGGCGCTGGCGAGCACTTTGTAGCGCAGACTCTCGGGATCCAGTTCCGCCATCTGCTCATCGAGGCGGCGTAGCGAACGGCTTTCGGGCATTGGAGTAACCTCCTTACTGACGTTACGGGCTGCCAATCATACCACAGGCGGTAATGGACAACCATCGTCGGAATGAGCGCGTGAAGCGCACCTCGTGAAGCGCAACACCTGTGAAGCGTATTTCGTTGTCAGTTGCTCTCAGGTTTTGACGCTTCACGCGATACGGACGACGCTTCACGAGAAGCTTGGTGTTCCTTGCGGCTTGTCGCTTGAAGCTTGACTCCAATGTTGGTGTGACTCATAGCTCGTGGCTCGCCTCCGGTTCAGCGCGAGAGAGAATGACAGAGGTGGCGGATTTATGTCATAATACTTCCCAGTTTTGTAGCACTTATGCGGTTCTCCGCTTGGCGATGTCCTGCTGCAGTCGATAGATCCGCACTGATGTCTTGGCAGCGTTGGGGCACGGAACATTTCACAGGAGGTTGCTGATGGCTACAGCGGCGGTAAATCAGATTGCCGAACTACTTGGGTCGCAGGCGAAGCATTTGTTGGAGTATCGGTGCAAGGGGATTCCGAAGCAGTCGCTGCATCTGCCGGGGCCGGACAGCATCGACAGGATCTTCGTGCAGTCGAATCGGTCGCCGCAGGTGTTGGTGAATCTGCAGCGGTTGCTCGGCACCGGGCGGCTCGCCGGCACCGGCTATGTCTCGATCCTGCCGGTCGATCAGGGGATTGAGCATTCGGCGGGGGCGTCGTTCGCGCCGAATCCGGAGTATTTCGATCCGGAGAATATCGTCAAGCTGGCGCTCGAGGGCGGATGCAACGCGGTGGCATCGACCTACGGCGTGCTCGCTGCCTGCTCGCGCAAGTACGCGCACAAGATCCCGTTCATCGTCAAGATCAACCACAACGAGTTCCTCAGCTATCCGAACAGCTACGATCAGATTCTCTTCGGCACCGTCGAAGAGGCGTGGCGTCTGGGGGCGGCGGCGGTCGGGGCGACAATCTACTTCGGCTCAGCGGAGTCGAAGCGGCAGATCGTCGAGGTGAGTGAGGCGTTCGAGCAGGCGCATGAGCTGGGGATGGCGACGATCCTCTGGTGCTATCTGCGCAACAGCGCCTTCAAGCAGGGTGAGACCGACTACCATGTGGCGGCTGACCTGACCGGGCAGGCGAACCACCTCGGCGTCACCATCCAGGCCGACATCATCAAGCAGAAGCTGCCGGAGAACAACGGCGGGTATAACGCCGTCAAGTTCGGCAAGACGCACAAGAAGGTCTACGAGCAGCTGACGAGCGATCATCCGATCGATCTGACGCGCTACCAGGTGGCGAACTGCTACATGGGGCGGATCGGGTTGATCAACTCGGGCGGCGCGTCATCGGGGGAGAGCGATCTCGCCGAGGCGGTGAAGACCGCCGTCATCAACAAGCGGGCCGGTGGCATGGGGCTCATCTCCGGACGCAAGGCGTTTCAGCGGCCGATGAAGGATGGCGTTAAGCTGCTCAACGCGATCCAGGACATCTACCTCAGCGACGACGTGACCATCGCCTGAGATCTGCTAAAGGTCGTCCACGGTCGATCGTCCATGGTTTAAGATCGTCGGCTTCGGGTTATGGGATTGATGTTGCGGTGGACTATGGACTGTGGGTGCAGCGGTGTTGAACGAGTGCGGCAGCGGATCGCGTCGGCGCGGGCGGTTTGCGTGCTGACGGGTGCCGGCGTGTCGGCTGACAGCGGAGTACCGACGTTCCGTGGTGCCAGCGGTCTCTGGGAAGGTTACCGCGTCGAGGATGTCGCCACGCACGACGCGTTCGCGCGCGATCCGGCGTTCGTCTGGCGCTTCTACGACGAGCGACGGCAGCAGCTGATGTCGCTCCGTCCCAACGCAGCGCATCTGGCCCTCGTCGTGCTGGAGCAGCACTGTTCCGATCTCACCATCGCCACTCAGAATATCGACGATCTGCATCATCTCGCCGGCAGCCGTCGCGTCTTGGAGCTCCATGGCAACATCTGGAAGGCACGTTGCACTCGCTGCGGCGCCGTGGCGGATTACCGCGAAGTGCCTGTCAAGTTTCCTCCTGCGTGCGTCCGGTGCGGTGGGATGTTGCGCCCGCACGTCGTGTGGTTCGGCGAGTCGCTGGATGAGGTCATCATTGATGCCACGGTGGAGGCACTGTCGTGCTGCGACGTTTTGCTCGTCATCGGCACCAGCGGTACTGTCTACCCTGTTGCTGGATTCCCGGCGGTTGCCAGGGAGCGCGGAGCGTTTCTGGTTGAAGTGAACCCTCAACGGACGCCAATCTCCGGACTGGCTGATGTTGTCTTGCTTGGTCGCGCCAACGAAGTGGTACCTCAGATGATTAGCGGAGGTGGTTGACTAGGGCGTTTGTTCTCTCCACGATCTCTTCCCCGGTTTTTAACGCTTTTTTGCGCATAACTTGGATTTCTGCAATCGAGTTCGCTATTTCTTTCTGTGTCCTTTTCGATGGGATAGGCACTAGGACCTTGGACAAGTCCTCGATAGATATTGAAGGTATAGCATGACCTGTCATTAGTCGTCTCACCTGACGTAGGTAGCATTCGGTACGCATATATGCCAGCAGGAAGAGAGGTTCTACGCCTCGAATGTTCCGTAGCACGGCGAAACCGTTGGAGCAGATTGCTCCGCCTTCCTCTTTTGTAATTAAGGCGGTTGCCTGCCTTGCCGTTCCCGTGCTGGCTCCAGATGTTGCTGTGATAATATCTCCTTCGCAGAGACGGTAAGTTGCTCGAGACGGGGCGTCATAGGGTTTGATGATCTGTTGGGAAACCACCTGCATTGTTCGATAATCGACGTCAGATATGGCAATGTATCTTATCTCGTTGTCTGCAGCCAATCGAAAATCATCCGCTTCGTTGAGGATGTCGGCTATCTCTCCCAATGGTATGGCACCATTAGCTTTTAGATGTCCAAGCAGGTGTTGATCTTTGGGCTGGTAATGTTCCGCGTCTAAACGAGAGTTCAGCGAGGATTTCCTGACTACGTAGACTTTCTCACTGTTCGTTTTGAGCTGACCATTTCTGAAGTGGCTATACGCTGATGCTATTTCATCTGTGTCATCATCAATGATGTAGTTGAACGCTGTCCTTATCAACCGTCCGTGGTCATCGCGCTTGTAGATGGGTTGTCCCCTCACATCGTAGCCGATCTTTTGTATCCGAGCCATGAACGTGCCGCTCGCGTCTGAAGGTAGTTTTTGAAGCAACAGCAAGGAGGTTTTTATGCCTGTACCGTAGGGCACGAACGCTTCTTGGGGAATTGACACAACACCCAGCACTTTGGCTTGCGAGCGGATCCAATATCTAACGTGGTTGCTGGAGATATTTTGCAGTAGTCCATCCGGCAACACGATGGCCATTCGGCCACCAGGGCGCAATAGATTTAGGCATTTTTCGATAAACAGGATATCAGGTGATTGCCCCGCTACAACGTGTTGCGTTGCTTCCCAGTCATTAGAGGATGTTTTATTCCATTTTCGTGCGAGTAGGTAAGACCTCAGAATTCTTTGGTCATCTATCTTGCCTTTGCTTCCAAAAGGGGGATTGGTTAGTACAACATCAAAGGCATGATCTAGGGATTCTTTTTCGACGAGGGCGTTGGCGCATGTGATTTCTGTTCCGTCTCCTTCTTCAAAGGCGAGTCGAATCATCGCTGACAGAGCAACGGTGGGGTTGAATTCGATTCCGCGTACCAGCTTCTTGATATAGGAAGCTTTATCAACGTTTGGATGATTCCGAGAGATATACGTGATGGTTTGAAGCAGAAACCCTCCGCTGCCACAAGCGGGATCTATAATTCTTTCGCCTGGCTTTGGAGCGATCATTTCCACGGCGAGCTTTACGATCGGGTGTGGCGTAAAGAATTCGCCCCGATCGCCGCGCTGGTGTTTATATACAAACGTTTGGAAAGCTTCCCCCTTGATGTCGCCAGGCGTTTCGGTGAGACTGATGTATTGCATTCGACTCACGACGTAGGCCAGCGTTGCGGGTTTCAGTTTCAGAGTGCGGTCTGAGAACAAGGCGCCGTGCTGAATTCGTATCGTATCGAACAAATCGTTCATGCGTTTTTCGAAACTGCTCGGAGCGTTAGCAAGTATGTGCCTATATTCACTCGATGTAACGCTGAATTGCAGGGTGCCGCTAGACGTCTCCCGTTCATCGTGAAGTTTCATGACGAGCAACTTTACCATTTCATGAAAGATCGTGTCTTTCAACAGACCCTCGTTGGCGTACATGTAGTTGTGGCATTCATCGAAGACGGCCGAAAGATTGTGGGAGGGCTTTAGTTGGCAAGGAAGCGGTGAGTTCTCCGGAAGCATGCTCTCTTCCGAGAAGATGAGTTGCTGCTCGTTTAGCCCCTGTGAGTGTAGCATAGTAAGTGTACTTTGATCCTTTCCAGTTGTGCCGTTATTCGTCATGGTTGTTTGCTATCAGGTAGCGGTTGTCGGTTTGCATGTCGTCCACGTGGATGCGGTCGTTGGGGTCTAGCGTCTCGAGGACGTCGCTCAGATCTTCATGCCATTCGTCCGTAATGCTCAAGGTGGGGTTTCCTGACTCATCGGTGAGCACAAACCCCATAACGTAATTTTGTTGGAGGTGGTTGGGATCGTCTCCGGATGACTCAAGGTTTTGGGGGTTGGCGAATAGGAATTTGTGCTCTGGATGACGAAGGGCAATGTCGATTGCGATGATGTTAAATTCGTCTTTCCGAGGTGTTGCCTGAGTTCTTTCGCTTGATCCTGACGTGCCAGAGACAAAGTGTGTCTCTAGAACCTTGACCTTCGACATCACATAATTCAGTCGTTCTTCGATCATGTCGTTGATTTGCTCACGCGAGCAATGACGCAGGGTAAAGTCCTATTCCTGACACCTGAGATGCTAGAATTACGCCATGACCAAACGGCAACGGTGTCCCCGCTGCCACTACACCAGAACTTGGGTGCTCCGACGAGGACGCTATCGATGCGCCCGCT
>Ga0247727_10001066_pt1 | contig 66786 bp, 54 predicted proteins | sample WisWelCaveWW1625_FD_202498 | JGI IMG/M metagenome (GOLD analysis project Ga0247727, IMG submission 202498) | Biofilm microbial communities from Wishing Well Cave, Virginia, United States - WW16-25 | ecosystem: Environmental > Aquatic > Deep subsurface > Groundwater > Cave microbial mat | place... | reverse complement strand
ATTGGGGGGGTAATTGAAGGGGGATTTGGGGGGGGGGGGGTGGGGGGGGGGGGTCGTGGTGAGTGGGTGAGGGCGGCGGCGGGCTCGCGCCCGCGCTCTCCGATGGCGTCGCGCAGCGCGCGCCGCTCATCGATTTCGCGCGGCTCGCGACCCGCCGCCGCCCTCACAACCGCACAACTCACCGGCCTGGACTCTCCCAACCCGGGAGAACTCCTGCTTCCCAACTCTTGGCCTGGTCGCGGCGTGATGCCGGCCACTTCGGGCGGGAGTCGAGAGAGCGACGCGACCGCGGCTTCGGGCTCGCGCCCGCGCTCTCCGATCTCCGGCCCGCGAAGCGCGGGCCTGCGATCGAAGTTCGCGCGGCTCGCGACCCGCCACCGCCCTCACCATCGCACCGAGCACCGACCAAGATTCTCCCAGCGCGGGAGAAGTCCTGTTTCTCAACTCTAGCCAGGTCGCGGCGTGCCTGGGCCTCCTTCGTGGAGGCTGGTATCAATGGCCGTCCGCGGCCCCGGGTCGCGAGCCGCGCGAAATCGATGAGCGTCGCGCTGCGCGACGCCATCGGAGAGCGCGGGCGCGAGCCCGAAGCCGCGGACGGCACACCGACCGCAGCCACCACCACCCATCCCGACGCTAACGCCGCGCCGTGGCGCCCTTCAAAATCTGGTTGACCTCGTTCGCGTCCGTGATCGTCGCCCTGATCACCAGGATCACGTCCTGATTCTCGTTGGCCTCGCCCTCGGTCTTGAACAGCAGCGAGAGCACCGGGATGTCGCCCAGGAAAGGGATCTCGGAGCGCTGGTCGAGGTTGAACAGTTTCTTCAGGCCGCCGATCACGATCGCGCCGCCGTCCGGAACCACCGCGGTGGTGTTGGCGCTGGCGACCTGCAACTCGGGCAGTTGCAGCGTCACTGGCGTGGTCAGACCGGCCAGCGAGGAAGTGAACTCCGGCAGCGGGCGCAGCAGCGTGGCGACGGTCGGGCGCAGTTCGAGCAGGATGTACCGGCGGTCCTGCGAAATCGTCGGGCGCACGTCGAGCACGATGCCGTCCGAGATCACGCCGACGATCGGGTCCGCGATGATGCTCGCCAGCGCCACCTCGACGTCGAAGTCCTGGAGGTAAGTGATCTGATTCAGCATCGTCGCGTAGGCGCGCTGCGTGTTCTGCGCCGACAGCGTCACCGAGGTCAGTTCCTCGGCGTGCTGACGCTTGTTCACCGCCCGGATGATCATGTTGTATTGCAGGTCATCCAGGAAGGCGAGCGACATGGTCAGGCCGCCGCTGACGCCCAGGCGCTGGCCATAGTTGCCGAGGATGTTCTCCGTGCGGCCGCGCACGTCGCCGTCCGCACCCTCATTGAAGAAGAAGCCCGCCGAGGGATTGGTGTCGGCGCCGCTCGGCAGGCCCGGACCGTCGTTGTCGAGGCCGCGCGACGCGTTGTCCTCAAGGCCGGAGGTCACGTCGTCGAGCACGACCAGATCCAGAGAATCCGGATCGCCGCCATTTCCGCGCCAGTCCACGCCAATCTCCTGCAGGTAATCCTTGGTGATCGTGATGAAGCGCGCCTCGACGGTGACCATCGAAGAGGTGTAAGTGCGCAAGCCCTCGAGGAACTCGAAGAGTTCGTTCTGCACCTTGGGTGTATGGCGCACGAAGAGCAGTCCGTTCGAGACTTTGAAGGAGACGCCCTCGATCTCGCCGTCCCAGGTGCCCGGGGCCACGTTGGCCTTGATCAGCGTTTCGAGACTGTCCTGGTTGACGACCGGGACCGGATCCGGGGCGACGCCGCCGAAGGCAGGCTCCTCGTCCGCGTATTCGCCGTCCGGCAGGCGGATCTGGTCAATCTTGGGCGGCGTGTGATCGTTCAGCAGTGCGATCAGGTCGCGCACGTCGTGCGGGAACAGGATCAGGCTTGCGTGGGCGCGGGCGGCCGAGGTGACGTACACCACGCCGTTGCGCACGGTCCACGACACTCCGGGCCCGGCCAGCCCGACGATGATGTTCAGCGCGTTCAGCGCGGTCATCTCGTGCGGCAGGTTCTCGGTGAACTCGATGCCCGCGGAATCCACCGCGTCCACCGCATCCGGCGTCACGATGAAGGGAATCGTCGTGAAGGTGTGCAGAGGCTCCAGCACGGTCTCGAGGCTGGTCTCTCCCTCGAAGATCAGGCCGGGGATCTTCTGCACCGCGAGTTGCTCCAGGATCGTCGCGTTTTCGGGCAACGCGATTTCCTCCTCCGGCACCTGACTGAAGTCCGCGCGCAGCGCGGTGATGCGCGCCCAGTACTCGGGATCGGGATACTGCAGCGTGACGTTCTGCAGGATTCGCGCCTCGCTCAATTCCTGTTCCCAGCGGCGGAAGGCTTCGCTGCGCGCGACCACGAAGTTGGACTCCTTGTCCTCGTTGCGGGCGCGGCGGGCGCTGTCGCGCAGCGTGAGACCGCGCTCGTGCAGGGGATCCTCGCGCAGAACGGAGGCGGTCAGCAGTTCGACCTGTTCGTACCGGCCGGCTTCCCACGCGTTCAGCGCGTCCGACATCTGCCCGTCCATCCGGCGCTGTCGCCCTTCCTCGCGCGTCCGCGCCTCGTTCTGGATCTGCCCGTAGGTGGCGGCGACCTCCGCGCGATGCTGCTGCGTGCGCGCCACGTCCAGACCTGCCTGTGCGTTCTCCAGCAGGTTCGCGGCGCGGCCCTCGAGCCCGCCCCAGTCCTGGATCAGCGTGGTGCCGCGCATGTTCGCCAGCGCGAGGCGGGCCGAGCCGAGCGCGCCCTCGTAATCGCCCTGTCCGAGCAGCGCCTCGCCGCGCGCGACCTCCGCCTCGGTCGAGGCTCTGATCGCGGCCGCCTTGGCCATCGTGCGCAGCCGCGCGTCGTCACTCGAGTCGGTGATTGGAGTGCGGATTCTGCCGAGCGAATACTGCACCTGGTCCATCAGGCCCAGTGCGTCTCGGTTGCCCGGATCGAGCGTGAGTGCCTTGAGCAGGTGGTTTTCGGATTCGAGCAGGCGCGCGTCGGCGTAGGCGTCGCGCGCGAGATCCACGTGCTGACTGACCAGCAGTTGGGTCTTCTGCTCGCGCAGTTCCGCGGCCTGCTGCGTGTCCCGCAGGATGGAATCGCCGGGATCTTGCATCCCCGGCTCCGCGCCGACTGCGCCGGCAGGGTCATCCACGACTCCGCTCGGGGATCCGGGTGCGGCGCAGCCGGGAGAGAGCAGGGCTGCGGACAGTGCCGCCAGAGCGGCAGGGATCAGGGTTCGCTTCATCGGGGACGTCGGTCAGGCGATGGGTCGGCAGGGTCAGACCCAGAGAACCCAGGCCGCGTGGGCGGCAAGGGAGGCGAAGAATGTAGCAGCCCTCCGGCAGGCTGGCTACATCCGGCTGGCTGCTGATGGAGCGCAGTGAGTCGTTGGATGAGGCTCTCCAGGACCGGCCGGTCGGTCGTGGGATTGAGCAGGACGACGCGATGACAGGGGCGGCCGTCGAGGACCGTGTAGGAGGACCAGAAACGACCCTCGCGCTCCAGCGTCCGGTGAACCTCGGCGATGCGGGTCTCGTGTGCGGAATCGCGCGGAGCGAACGACAGCACGTTCAGGTCCGGCTGGTGGCGCGGAACGAAAAAGCGATGTTCCGAGAGGTGCTGGTGCAGCCAGCGCGTCAGCGCCAGTCGCCCCTCGATCGCCGAGGCCAGCCCGGCGCGCCCGAGGTGGCGCAGGATCAGCCAGACCTTGAGCGCGTCAAAGCGACGGCTGCCGTCCAGCGCGCGGCGGCCCTGGCTGACTGGCAGCGCCTCGCCGTGGTCGCTGAAGCGGTCGAGGTAGGGCGCGTGGTAGTGAGCGGTCACGAGGTCGGCCTCGCGGCGCACGAGCAGCACGCCGGCCGACTTCGGCGCCCACAGCCACTTGTGCGGGTCGAAGGAGAAGGAGTCTGCACGCGGCAGCGCGGCGAGCAGGCGCGCGCGCTCGCCCGGGTGGAAGAGCAGCGCGCCGCCGTGCGCGCCGTCCACGTGCAGCCAGAGTCCGTGCTGGTCGCAGAAGTCGGCGCAGGCGGCGAGCGGGTCCACGGCGCCGCAGGAGGTGGTGCCCGCAGTTGCGACCAGTGCGATCGGTCGGAGCCCGCGGCGCAGCGCTTCAAGGCGGATCTGCGGCAGCGCGGCCGGATCGAGGCGGCGCTCGGGGCCGGCGACCGGCACCGGTATCACGCGGTCGCTGCCGAGGCCGAGCACGGCGCAGGCCTTGGCGATCGAATAGTGCGCGTCCTGCGAGGCCAGCACGCACAGCGGGTGTTCGCCGGACAGGCCCAGGCGCGAGGCGTCGCGACTCGCCGCGTCGCGCGCGAGCAGCAGCGCGGTCAAGTTCGCGACCGTGCCGCCAGTTGTGAAGATACCGCCGGCGCCGGAGCCGTAGCCGGCCAGGCGCGCGAAAGTCTCGATCAGCCGCTTCTCGAGCAGCGTGGCGCCGGGCGCCAGTTCGAAGGCGAGCAGGTTCTGGTTCAGCGCGCTTGCCAGCCAGTCGCCGAGCAAGCCCGCGACCGCGACGCCGCTGTCCATGTGGCCCGCATAGCCTGGGTTTCCGACGTGGATCGCATTGCGTTCGGCCCAGTCCGCCGCGGCGCCGAAGAGTTCGCCCAGAGGTTCGCCGCGCTCGGGGAACAATTCGCCGGCGGGGGCCTGGACCGCCGCCGGGAAGATCGGCCGCGCCGCCATGCCGGCGAGATAGTCCGCGATCCGCTCGGCGGCGGCCGCGAGTGCGCGGCGCACTTCATCCTCGGACCCGGGTTGTCCAGGCGCAGGGAACAGGAAGGGCGGCTCGCCCACGGGCGCGCGCGGACTTCGCCTAGTCAGGCTCGTAGGAGCCGGCGAAGGAGATCTGCGCGAACTTAAGGCGCAGGATCACGTCGAGCACCACCATCACGTCCTCGTTGATGACCCCCTTGCGCGGGTCAATGGTGACCGGCTGCTCCTTCTTGTCATATGGCATGAGCGCGTCCTCGAGGTCCTTGCTCGTGCGGTAGACCTGTGTGCCGACCTCGTAGCGGATCTCGCGGCCCTGGTAAACCTGAAGGCCTTTATATTTCTTATCGTCCACGAGTTCACCCGGCTCGGAGACCAGCAAGATCACGTTGACCTTCTCGATCGGGTCCACTATGAAGGTCTGCGTGCCCATGTCCTTCGGCAACGACGCGTCCAGCCGGCCCTCCAGCACCCGGAATTTCAGAGTGACGAGGAAGAAAATCATCAGCAAGAAGGTGACGTCGATCATCGGCGTCAAATCCATCTTGATCTCCTTGAATTCCGGCAGGTGTGCCATGGCTGCTTCTCCCTATCGAGCGCGGGCTGCCTCGCGCGCCGCGACGGCAGCGGGGTCCTCCGAGGCCGCGATTTGAACCTTCCAGATCATGATCCCGTCCCGCGTGCACACCTCCATCAGTTTCTGAAGGTACTTGAAAGGGGTGTTGCGATCCGCGCGGATCAGGACCGGGTCGTCCGGCAGCATCTTACCGAGTTTCTCGTCCAGGACGAGCGGCATCATCGGCACGAAGATGTCCTTCATGGTGTCCGCCACCTTCCAGTAGGGGTCCGGCCGGGTCTTGCGGATCGGGTCCACATGGCCTGCAGGATCCCAGTAAGGGTGGTAGAGAATCTGACGCTTCCAGACCACGTCGCACCATTCGACATCGCTCGGGACCGCGATGTTCAACTGCCGCACGTACTGATCCTGAACGCCCTTGGGCATCTTGCCCGGAGCGTACCAGCGCACGTTCAGGATCGGCCGGTTAGGCGGCGGCACGTCCTTGCCGGCCTGGACCGCGATCGGCAGTTTCAAGTCCTCGAGTTCCGTCTTCGACAGGTCGTTGACGACGATGAAGAAGATAATCAGGAGGAAGGTCAAGTCAATCATCGGCGTCATGTCAATGACGGTTTCGACGTCCGCTTGCGGCTTGGCCATGCTTGCTCCTGGACTTTAGGTTGCGGGTGGCGGGCAGTTACCGGGATGAAGGGCGATTTATTGGACGCGGAAACGCTCGAAGAGGTCCTCGACCACGGCGCCGATCTCCAGCGCCGCGCTGGTCACGCGGTTGCGGAAGAAGGCGAAGAAGGCGGTCGTCGGGATGGCCACGATCAGGCCTTCGACGGTCGTCACGAGCGCCATCTGGATGTTGCCGGCCAGGTCGGACGGGTTGACGCCGCCCGGGCCAGCGTCCGAGATCTTGCCGAACGCACCCACCATGCCGACCACCGTGCCGAACAGGCCAAGCATGGGGCCGATGCCCGCAATCAGCGACAGCCAGCCGATCTTCACCATCAGTTTCAGGTTCTCTTCGCCTTCCATCTCCTCGACGGCCTTCTCCATCGTCTCGAAGGGGTGGCCGATCTTGCGGATGCCGGCGGCCGTCACGCGCGTGAAGTAGCACGGGTTCTGCTCGCAGGTCTCCAGCGCGGCTTGGTAGTTGCTCTGGCCGAAGAGTTCCTCGATCTCGTCCACCAGTTCCGGCGGCGCCAGTTTCTCGCGTTTGATCGTGATGAAGTGCTCGATCACCAGTGCGAGCGCCACCACCGACAGGCCGATGATGACGAAGCCAACGATGCCCGAGGCCTGGACGGCCTCGCCGAAGGAGATGCCGCCGCTACTCTCGCCTTGGGCCGCGGCAGTGCCGGCGGTGGCGAAGAAGGTTGCGAGGGCGGAGAGCAGGGTGCGAAGTCGGGACATGGGTTCTTGCGGTCAGGAGCGCCTCGGATCCGGTGCCGGGGCGGGGTGAGGGAGGGAGATTCTAGCGGTCGCGCCGCCGTCCGGAATCAACGCCCGAGTTTGGTCCTTGCCTTCTCGGCGTAGGAGGAGTCGGGGCAGTCAGTGAGGATGCGTTCGTAGTAGGCCTGGGAGGGAGTCGGGTGGTCGCCGAGCAGGGCAGTGACCTCGGCGAGTTCCCATAAAGCCCGGGCGCGGATCTCGGCGCCGGCATCCAGCACGGCGACGACCGCGGCGAGTTGCAACTGGGCGTCGCGCAGGCGGTTCTCGGCGCGTGCAGTGACCGCCAGACCAACGCGCGCCGCCGCGCGCACGTCAGGCGAGACCTTGGGATCGTTTGCCAGGCCTTCCCAGTAGGCGGTTGCCGCCTTCTGGCCGCTCTTCGCGGCGATCGCATCGCCGAGCAGGATCTGGGCCTCACCGCGCAGCGCGAGCATGCGTGTGCGTACTCCGCGCGGAGCGTCGGAGGAGGGGATCCCCCTGGTCACGAGGTCGCGCAGGCGCGCTTCGGCGACCTCGTTCTGCTTGCCGACCAGGAAGGCGCGGCAGCGCTCGAGGTTGATCTCGAGTTCCATGTGCTTGGCGAGGTTGCGATCGAAGGCGAGATCGGAGAGTTGCTGGAGCAGGCCGTCCGCGCCGTCGGCGTCGCCTGCGATCACCAGCGCGCGCGCTTGCGCGAGACGGGCGCGGGGGAGCCAGAAGGACTCGGGATTCGCATCGCACCAAGTGCGGAGCGCGGCGACCGCCTCGCCAGCACGCGCGCGATCGGCGCGCGCCCACTGCAGCAGCGCCTCGCCGTGCCGTAGCCCGCTCCACACCGGCATCCAGGCCGAGGCACCGGCCTCGGCCGCTGCCGCAGAGAAGGCGTTGGCGGCGCCCGACCAATCGCGTGCGCTGAAGGTTTCCTCGCCGCGACGCAGTAGATCGGTCGCAGGGGCCGGCACGATGTCCATCAGGTCGCCGGCGGGGATCTTGGTCTCCTTGCCGTCGGCCCCGCCGATCACGACATCCGCCAAGCCGGCGGAGACCAGTTTGGCGGAGACGGTGCGGCCGTCAGCGCGTTCGAGACGATCCTGCGCCGGCAGGGCAAAGGGAAGGCAGAGCAGCAGGATGGTCAGCGTGAGCATGACGGGCGGAACGGGACTAGCGTTGCTGGATCCAGCGCAATTTCAGCGGGACCTCGGGGCCGCACGCGGATTCGCCGAGGTCCGGCGCCTGCGCAGCCAAACCCTCCACGATCTTCCTCGCGGTGCCAGCCTGCGACGGATCCACCTGACCCATCCGGTAGACGACGTAGATCTGGTCGGTGCGCGCCTCCCACCAGGTCCTCCAACGGAACTTGTTCTCGTTCGCTTCCAGCGCGCGGTTCTCCTCGACCTGGACCAAGGTCTGCGAGGCTGCGAAGGCTCTCTGCAGCGAGTCAGGCTTGCCGTCCCCCGGCACCTCGAGGACCTGTTTCTTCTCGACGATCAGGAAGCCGGCCAGCACCATGACCTTGAATTTCAGCACGCGCGGCTCGGTGGGCGCCTCTCTGTCCAACTCCTCGACCACCGGCAGCGCCTCGCCGACGCGGTGCTGCTGCAGCAGCGTGTCCACCAAGTCGGCCTTCGCGCCGAAGCGGTAGGCGGCGGTCACCGGCGTCGCGGCCTCGTTGAGCGCCTTCTTCAACAGCGCTTCCGACGTGGACCACTCGCGCAGTTCAATGCGCATCTTCGCCTCGCGGTAGAGGCTGTCGCCGCTCGGCGCGGGCGAGTACTGGTTCATCAAGCCCAGGTAATAGGCGGCCTTGCGCAGCGGCGGCTCGCGCGCGACGGGGCCGTCGGCCTTCGCCTTGTCGGCGAGACCGATGAAGTGGTTCTGCAGTTTCCAAGAGGCGGCGACGATGCGCGTGTCCTTGGGTTGCGATGCCTGCAGGTCCTGGAATTCCTTCTCGGCTTCAGCGGTCCTGCCCAAGGCGAGCAAGGCCTCGATGCGCGCGTCGCGAGCGGAGTCCGCAAGGTCGCGCTGCTCCGTCTGATACCGCTCGGCGTAGCCTTCGAAAGTGCGGATCACCTCATCCCAGGCGCCGGGCCGGTCGGCTTTGGCCAACTGGCGCCAGGAGTCGCCGAGGTAGTAGATGGCGGTCGGCTCGCTTTCCTTGCGGTACTTGCGCTCCGGAGCGTCCTTCGGCGCATGCGTCGGATCGGCGATGAACGCAAGGTACTCGCGGAAGATCTGGATCGCCTCGTCGCCCGCTCCGACGTCCCACCTGATGATGACGTTCATGCAGATTCCGCGCTGAACCGTAGCCTGTTCGTAGCGCTTGGAGGCGGAATTCAACTTGGCGAAGGCGCGCTCGGCCTCGCGAAAGCCGGCGACGGCGGCCTTTGCTTCAGCGGAATCGGCCTGCCTGCCTTTGGCTGCCTGCGCGAGGGTGTCGGCCTGTTGGCGCTTATTGACCGCGGCGCGGTGGAGGATCGCGTCGGGGGATTCTTTCCCGCCGTCCTCGACGACCGAGCCGACCGCCTCGAAGGCCTCGTCGTTCCACTGCTTCAGCACCGCGTCGCCGGGGCGCGAACGGAAGATGCTCTCCGATTTCGCGTACCACTGCTTCGCGAGGTTCAGCCCGAGAGCCTCGTCGCTGAATCCGGCACTGAAGCCTGCCTGGGCTGCGCATCCCGCGAGCAAGCCCTCGCCCAGTTGGTGCCAGCAGGAGGCCAGGTTGAGGTAGGCGCGGCTCAAGTACTCGCTCTCCTTGGGAGTGCCCGGCAGCCGTGCGATCAGCGCGCGCCAGAACGGGATCGCGCGTTCAAACTCGCCGGCCTGCTGCGATCCGTCCGCGGCCTGGAACAGCGTGTCCAGCGGAATCTCGGCATCCGGCGGAGCGCGCTGGATCGCGTAGGCCATCACCGCGTTGGCCTGAAGCCGCAGCACGGAGCGCGGGTTGTCGTCGGCGACTTGCTGCGCGATCGTCAGAGCCTCGGCGATGCGCCCCTGGTCCGCCATCTCGCGCGCCGCGAGCAGCCGGATGCGGCTGCCGCCGTCCTGCATGGCGATGTTCTCGGCCTTCACCCACTTGTCGAAGTCGGCGATCGTGGCTTGCGCGTCCTGGCTGCGGCCTTGCTCGACAAAGACCTGGATTTTGCCGAGCGTCGCGTCCATCACCGCGGCCTCGAACAAGCGCAGCACGAACGCATCCAACGCGTTGCCTTCCTGATCCACCGGGCTGGCGATCAGTTCGCGGCAGGTCGCGATCACGTACTCGTAATATTCGAGCGCGGTTTCGTACTCGCCGCGCAGCGCGTTGACGTCTGCTGCGAGTTTGTATGCGGTCATCGCGTAGGGGCCGCTGGAGGAGAGCGCGAACTCGTTCAGGCAATCGAGCGCCTTCCCGCTGTGCTGTTCCCGCTCCAGGCTGTCCTTCGGGTAGAGGCGCGCCCAGGAGGTGTAGGTGATGCCGCGATAGAACTGGGTCGGGTAATAGATCGTCAGGCGGGTGTTCTCCTTCTCCTCGGCTTCGTCAGGCAGCGCTTCCCACCAGATGATCAGCGCGTTCATGGCCTTGATTCCGGACTTGAAGAAGGGCTCCGCGTCGGCGATCAATTGCTTGCGGCGCTCCTCGCTGACGATTTCGGTCGCGAAGAGTTCATCGAGGGCGGCGGCGTAGTAGAAGGAAGTCAGGCCGACCTGGCTCTGCGCGCGCTGGGCCACCTCCGTGCTGCCGTAGGTCTCCAACAGGCGGCTGTAGGCCGCGCCAGCCGAGGAGTAGGAGACCATCTTCAGCGCGGGATCGCGAATCCGCTCCGCCTGGAAGCGCAGCACGTCGCACAGGGCTAGTTCCAGTTCTGCCTTGTCCTGGTCGCTCTTCGCGAGTGCGCGGTCCCGCTCGATCATCAGCAGGCCCCACCCGGGCAAGCCGATGTCCCGTGCCACGCCGCGGGCGGCGGCGGCCGTTTCCAGGATGCGCCGCGAGGATTCCGGTGCCTGCGGAGCCAGGGTCGCGGAGAACAGGAACGCAGCCGAGAGGACCGGCATGGCAGGTCTATGAGCGTGGGTCAGGGTGGCAGGACGTGCAAGAGAGCGGCTGGGGACCGAAGCCCACGGCCGCTGCGCCGGGCTGAACAGGCCGACGGGAAACCGCTTGCGTCCTTGCGCGTGTCATCGCGGCCCAGATCCAGGTTCGGGTCTTACGCCTATTGCTAGAAGCCGCCCGGCAGCGGCAGAGGCTCGTGCTCGCGCGGCAGGATGATCCGCGCGGTGAGCAGGATGATCAACTTCCGGTAGGACTCGAAAGTGCCCTTGCGGCTGAAGAAGAACGAGAGCACCGGAATGCGATCCAGGAACGGCACACCCGACTCTAACTCCTGTTGGTCGGCGAGTTTCATACCGCCGAGCAGCAAAGTTCCGCCGTCCGGCACGAAGGCGCGCGTGCGGATCTTCTGCAACTCCAACTCGGGCAGCATCAACGTGACCGGCGAGCCGGTGCCGAGGGAGGTCTGGAAGGTCGGAATCGGGCGCAGCAGGGTCGCGACGGTCGGGCGCACGTCCACCCACACGAAGCGGCGGTCCGCCGTGACGACCGGGCGCACGTCCAGGTAGACGCCATCGGAGGCGACGCGCACGATCGGGTCCGCGATCGCGGCCGCAGAGGCGATCTCGACGTCGAAGTCCGCCACGTAGGACACTTGGTTCGCGACCACCAGGTTCGCGCGCGCGGTGTTGTACACCATCAGTTTCGGCGCGATCACCAGTTCGCTGCGTTTCGACTTTTTGACCGCGCGCAGCACCATCTCGATCTGCGCGTCGTCCAGCCAGGTGTACTGGAGGGACAAGCCGCCGGAGTTGGTCAGCACCGCGTCGCTGCCGAGCGACTGGTCGAACAGGTTCTCGGTGCGCGACATCAGATTCAGGTTGTCGTCCGCCTCGCGGAAGAACAGGCCGGCGTCGTTGTCGCTGCCGATCGTGCCCGGCGTGCCCGGCGAGCCGAAATCGGAGCCGAAGTCGTCGAACACGTTGTCGGTGCCCTGGCCCGGGATTCCGACCGTGGAGTCGTCGCCGAGTCCGCGCCAGTCCACGCCGATGTCCTGCAGGAAGGAGTCCTCGACTCGCAGGAAGCGCACCGTGACCTCGACCATGATGTTGGCCGGCCGGCGCAGGTCTTCGAGCAGTTTCGCGACCTGATCGAGCACTTCAGGCCGGTGGCGCACCACCAGCGTGCCGTTCTCGATCGTAACGCTGTGGATCTCGCCGTCCCAGGACTCGGACTCGATCACCGACTGGATCGTCTCGACGAGTTCGTCCTCGGTCAGGATGTTTGCCTCGACCTCGGGCAACTCCTCCGCCTCCGACTCGATGCCGCCGGACGGGGAGAGGTTGATCTCGGGCACCACGAAATCGCTGATCGGGCGCACGATGTCGCGCACCTCATACTGCCGCGAGGTGACTTCGGTGTCCGCCTCGGCAGCCGTCACCACGTTCATGGCGCCGTTTCGGATCATGAAGCGCACCTGGCCTTGCATCATGTCTTCCATGATCTTCAGCAGGCTCGAGACCGACCGCGAGTCCTTGAATGCAAGGCGGATCGTCTTGGTCTCCTCGTCCACCTCATCGCGCACCGCGCGCGAGATCACGAAGTTCACGCCGGTCAGCGAGGAGAAGTTCGCGACGATGTCCTCGACGGTCTGGTCCTCGAACTGCGCAATGACGCGCGTCGAGTCGAGCACTCCCTCGATGTGCGCTACGAGCGGATCCACCTCGGCCTCCGAGGCCGCCGCGTCGAGCGTCTTGCGCGGCGCCACGACCTCGTTCCAGTAGTTGAGGTCGTACTCCATCGGGCCCGAGATCGGCAGGACCTCGGTGCGCAGGTCGGTGAAGGTGTCCTCCCAGGCGCGCGTGAACTCCGCTCCTGCGCGGCCCTCACGGTCGGCGTGCGCCGCCTCGTTGGCGATCGCGCGCAGGTCCAGCGCCGCCTCGTTGCGCGGATCCAGCCGCAGCAGGGTGTCCAGTTTGTCCACCGAACGCGAGTAGAAGCCACGCTGGAACTCCTCGTTGGCTTCGCGGTAGAGGGTGTTCAGGACGTTCTGGTGATACTCCTCGCGCGCGAGCCGCGTGGCCTCGTCGCGCTCTTCGGCAGCCGCCCGATCTGCCGCACGGTCCGAGACTTCAGCGGCGGCCAGCGCCTCCCGCGCCTCGTCGTGCTTGCCTTCGACCAGACCCCGCTCCAGCATGCCGACCGCGAGGTCCGGGGAGTAACGCAGCCCGTCCAGTGCGGCACTGTACGACCCCACGGCGCGCTCGAAGTCCGCCATGGACATCGCGCGATCGCCGTCGCGCACGAAACCCTCGACCTTCACGCGACGCTGCGCATCGCGAATCTTCAAGGTGCCCAGTACGTCTTCGGCCGAAGTGCTCTCGTAGGGTTGGCCAGCCAGTGCGGCTTGCGATCGGCGCAGGCCGTCGCGCGCGGCGACGCTGTTGGGGTCGAGGCGATTGGCTTCGGAATAGTGCGCGGCCGCGCCTTGATAGTCGCCGCGCGCGAAGGCGTCGTCGCCGAGTTCGACGTAGGTGCCGGCAAGGATCCGCTCCTTGTCGCGCATCGCCTCCCAGCGGCTGCGGCCGGGGTCTTGCGCGGGCTCTTGCATGCCGGGCTCCTGCGGAATGCTGGAGGAGGCCGCGCGTTCGTCCGCATCGGACGAAAGGACGGATCCGTCTCCGACGGTGGAGCCCGGAGGGGCACCACAGGCTGCAAGGAAAAGCGCGGGCAAGAGCAGGGACTGGGCTCGGGAGCGCATCAAGTCGGGCGGCAAGGGAAGGGTGAGTGGGAGGTCCCCGAATCGGGTTTCGGGACCGCCTGGACTCGGGAGGGATCAGATCCTAACGGCGCAGCGGTCTCTGTCCATCAGGTAGCCCGGAATCTGCGGGATTCCGGTCCAGGCGGGCTTGGATCTTCTCCTTATCCGCGATCGGCGCCCGAGTTTCGGTCGGGAGGCCCTTTCAGACCTAAAAATCCCATCCCAACTTGGATGTCCTGCCAGCAATCCTTCTTGGCGCCCGGATTGCGCAGCAAATAAGCCGGGTGAAAGGTCACGAGGACCGGCGGACCGCCCTGCGGCCGGGTCTGGAGGCGCCCGCGCAACCGCTGCAGCGAGAGGTCCGTGCCGAGCAGGTGGTGCGCCGCATGCCGGCCGAGGGCGAGGATCAGGTCCGGTCGGATCGCGGCGATCTGCCGCTCCAGAAAGGGGCTGCACGCGGCGACCTCCTCCGGCGCCGGATCGCGGTTGCCCGGCGGCCTGCACTTGACGACGTTGGCGATGAACACTTCCTCGCGCCGCAAGCCCATGCCGCTTTGGAGGATCTTGTCGAGCAACTGGCCCGCGGCGCCCACGAACGGCCTTCCGGTGCGATCTTCTTCCGCGCCCGGGCCTTCACCGACGACCATCAGGCGCGCCCGCGGCGCGCCCTCACCCGGCACCGTGCAAGCGCGGCCCTGCGCCAGCGCGCAGCGCGTGCAGCCAGCCACCTCCTGGGCAATCTGGTGCAGCAAGGCCGCGGCGTCGGCGCCGGCGGGCGCAGCCGGGGTCGCCATAGCCGCAGCAGGCAAGGCTGGCAGCACCGGCATCAGGCCGGCGCGAGCGGCCTGCGCCAGAATCAGTGCTGCAGCCTCCCAAGGCGCGGGTGCGGAGGGGGCTTTCACGGCTTCGGGCCGCAAGGATAGGCTGCGCTTCACCGGCCGCCGGTCTGGACAGCACGGAGCGAATCCCGTATCTTTTCCCGGCTCCGGCCCAGGCGATGGCCCCTCGGAAGCGCGGGTTGTTGGATCTTCTGCGTCAGCAGCAGGGGATTGCGGCTCGGCCTCCGCAGCCCGCTCCGCCCGCTCCCTCCCGCTCCCGTTCCTCTGCCGCCTGGAGACCTTGGGTCCTACGTTTGGGCCTGGGGTTGCTCTGGGTGCTTCTCCTGATCTGGCTCATCTGGCTGGTCTGGCCGGACGGGTCCGGAAATACCGAGCCGGCGATGGAGACCGGGCGAGCCGCGCAGGCCGCCCCTCCGACCACCGCGCAGCGCACGCCGGTGCAGCCGACCCCAGCCCCGGCAGCGCAGCCGGTCTACGGCGTCCTCGCGATCACCTACCTCGGTGCCGAGCACGAGCGGCAGGCCACCGCGGTCGCTCTGGAGATGCGCGACGCTCTGCAGTTGCCGGACGTCCAATTGCGCAAGCACCTCGACGGCGACAAGACCTGGTTCGAGGTCTTCGTCGGCCGGCAATCCCACCAGTCGGCGCTCGATGCGCTGGTCAAAAAGGTGCGCGGCATCACCCTCCCGTCGCAGCCTGGCAAGAAGCCCTTCGCCTCCGCAATCGTCAAGCGCATCCCCGAAACCTCCACGCCCTGAACCCGCCATGTCCATCCACAAGTCCCTGCGCCTTCGCAGCGGCGGCGCCGACGCCGACCGCTCCGTCTACACGCGCCGCGAGCGTCTCGAGCGCCTGATGGCCGATGGCAAACTGGCTGCGGAAGGCTCGCCGCTCGGACTGCCGAAGGTGCGTACCCAGTTCAAGGTGGTGACCAAGAAGCAGAAGAAAGACGCCGCCAAGTCCACCGAGGGCGGCGAAGCGGCGGTTGAGGCTCCGGCCGCCGAATAGGCAGCCGACCGCCGGCGCTCGCCATGCACGCCGACGCCGTGTTTCTCGATGAGATCTTCGTCAGCCTGCAAGGTGAGGGGGGGGAGATCGGCCGCCCGCATGTGTTCCTGCGGCTGGCGGGCTGTCCGCTGCGCTGCACCTACTGCGACACGCCGCGCTCGTGGGTGCGCCGTCCGTCCTTCGAGCGGCACCTGGGTGCCGCAACTACCACCGGCGCGAATCCGCTCGGCGCCGACGCGCTGCAGCGCGAACTCGAGGCGTTGTGCGTCCATCACGGTCTCGCGCCGCGGCGCACCGTGCTGGCGGTGACCGGCGGCGAGCCGCTCGAGCAGGCTGACTTCCTCGCCGGCTGGCTGCCGCGCTGGCCCGGCCGCGTGCTGCTCGAGACCGCCGGCGTGATGCCCGAGCGGCTCGCGCGACTGCTGCCCGAGGTGGAGATCGTGAGTCTCGACTGGAAATTGCCGTCCATGCTGCGCGCGGGCGCCGATCTGTGCGACCCGCTCGGCTGCGTGCAGGTCGTCGCCGGCGCCGCGCGCGCGACGGAATGGTGGATCAAGATCGTGGTCGCGGCAACCACTCCGGACGCGGAGTTGGCGCACGCGCTGCGCGCGACCGCCGGCGCCGCGCCGGGCGCGCGCGTTTTCCTGCAGCCGGCCACCCCTTTCGGCGCCGGGCCGAATCCGCCCTCCGCGGAGCGGCTGCTGGCCTGGGTCGCGGAGCACGAGCCACTGGGCCTGGACCTGCGCGTGGTGCCGCAGATGCATCCGGTGCTGGGGGCGCGCTGATGAAGTCCGCGCGCGACCGCCGCCCGCTCGTCGCCATCGTCGGGCGCCCGAACGTCGGCAAGAGTTCACTGTTCAATCGCATCCTCGGCGAGCGGCGCGCGATCGTCGAGCCGAGCGCGGGCGTCACCCGCGACCGGCACGTCGCACCCTGCGTGGTGCCGGAGATCGGGCGCGCGGTGGACCTGATGGACACGGGCGGCATCGGCATCGTGGACCGCGCCGATCTCGCGGCCTCGGTCGAGATCCAGGTGCAGACCGCGCTGCACGCCGCCGATCTCGTGCTGTTCGTCGTGGACGCGCGCGAGGGCCGGCAACTGCTCGACGAGGAGGTCGCGCGGCATCTGCGCGCAGCCGGCTGCTCGGCGCTGCTGGTAGCCAACAAGTGCGAGAACCCGCAGGCCGAGGCCAGCCTTGCCGATTTCGCGCGCCTCGGCTTCGGCGAGCCGCTGCCGATCTCCGCGCAGGACGGGCGCGGCGTCGCCGCGCTCTACGAGGCGATGGCGCCGCATCTTCCGGAGGACGCGCCGTTGCCCGGCGAGGAGCGCTTGCGCATTGCGGTGCTGGGCCGCCGCAACGTCGGCAAGTCCTCCTTCGTCAACGCGCTGCTCGGCGAGGAGCGGGTGATCGTCAGCGAGGTGCCCGGCACCACGCGCGACGCGATTGACGTGGATCTCGACTGGGAAGGCCGCGCGCTGACGCTGGTGGACACCGCGGGCCTGCACCGCAAGGATCGGGTGCAGAGCGCGGTGGAGTTCTTCTCGCTGGCACGCAGCGACCAGGCGCTGCGGCGTGCCGACGTCGCGCTGCTGTTGCTCGACGTCACGCAGGAGCCGGCACGCCTCGACCTCGCGCTCGCGCGCACGATTCTCGACCGCTATAAACCGGTCGTGGTGGTGGGCACCAAGCGCGACCTGGCGCCCGAGTTGTCACCCAGCGCGTTTCGCGAGCGGATCGGCGGCTTGCTGCCGCACCTGCGCGCGGCGCCGGTGACGCTGCTCTCGAACCTGACCGGCGAAGGGCTCGCGCGGGTGCTGCACGAGGCCGTCGCGCTCGGCGACGCCGGCCGGCAGCGCATCGGCACCGGCGTGCTGAACCGCGCGCTCGAGCAGACGATGACCAATCTGCGCTTCCGCGGGCGCAGCGAGAAGCCGCGCGCCTACTACGCGACGCAGATCGGCGCCGGCCCGCCGACCTTCCTGCTGTTCGTGAACCGCAAGGCGCTGTTCGAACGCGAGGCATTGCGCGCGATCGCGCGCGCGCTGGGCAAGCGGCTGGGCCTGGAGACCATGCCGGTGCGGTTGGTGCTGCGCGAACGCGAGCGCGAGGAGCGCGGATCCGGCGCGCACCGCGGTTAAGGCAGCGCTGCCATAGAATCAGCCCGATGACGCTCGCGCGCGCGGCCGGCCTGCTGCTGCTGCTCCTCGCCGTTTCAGCCTGCTCGCTGATGGGGGGCGAGGAAGTCGCATGGACGGAGCGCGTGCTGTCCTCGGCTCCGCCGCGCCGCGATCTGCTGGGATACTGCGCGCGCGGCATGGCACAGGCCGGCTTCCCGGCCCCGCAGACGGACGAGGCGCGCGCCGCGGTGGTCTCGGATTGGCGCAACGAGTTGCAGCCCTTCGGCGGCGCCGGGCGGCGCTACCGCGCGACGCTCGAAGTCGCGCCGGGCGAAAACGGTGCAACGCTGCTGCGCGCGCGCGTCGAGGCGCAATCGAACGAGGAACTGGCGCGGCCGCTCGATCCCGCACTGGCGGACTGGGAAGATCAGTTGGACGACACCACGCGCGCGCGCATCCTGCTGCAACACGTGATCACGCTGCTCGAGACCAGCGGCGCGGGTTCGGGCCGATGAGCGAGGCCTGGCGCATGCAGCGCGCGCAGGCCGCGTGTGGCGCCTGCGCGGCGCCCTTCGCGGAGAGCGAGGATCTTTTCTCGCTGCTGCGTTTCGAGGGCGCGGAACTGCGGCGCGACGACCTGTGCCGCACATGCTTCGACGCGCGCGATCCCGCCGCCGAAGTGTTTTGGTGGCGCACGCGCGCGCAGCGCCGCGCCGCCGCGCTGCGCGTGGACTTCGACGTGCTGCTGCAGGCGATGGCGCGGCTCGCCGAGGACGCGCGGCCGGAGCGCCGCGATCTCGCGTTCCTGCTCGCGCTGCTGCTCGTGCGCCATCGCCGGCTGCGCCTGCTGCGCGTCGAGAAGCGGCGCGACCGCGAGATGCTGATCCTGCGCAAGGTGCGCACGACGCGCGAATTCCCGGTGGAGACCCGGGATTTGAGCGAGGAGCAGCGCCAACGCTTGAGCGCGAGTCTCGCCGATCTGCTCGACCCGACCCAGGAGGCCGGCCTGGATGGTCTGCTCGCGATCAAGGACGACGTAAGTCCTTGATAACAAACAAGTTAGACTCTTTTCGAAGACCAGGAGATAGCCCAGGGTTTTTTACTTGACGGAGTTTCAGGGGGCGACAGAATAGGCCAGTGGGGGATAGAGGTGAGGAATCCCACGGATTCCCACGACCCCCCGGCGGCCGATGGGAATCTTCACAGGCGAGTACGCGCATAAACTGGACGCGAAGAATCGCGTCTTCGTGCCGCGTCGTCTGCTCGAGCAGATTGACGATCCCAGCGAGCGCAAGCAGTTCCAGATCGTCCGCACGGACGAGCCCTGTCTCACTCTGTTCAGCGATTCCGGATTCATCCGGCACGTGCGCGGAGTGCAAGCCGCGCAGCGCACGCTTGCGGAGCGGCGGCGCGTGAATCGGCGCGCAGGCGCGAAGGCGCAGCCGGTTCCGCTCGACGCGCAGGGTCGCATCACGCTCCCGGACGAGTTCCGCGCCGAACTCGGCCTCGGCGAGGACGTGATCCTCGTCGGCTGCCTCGACTGGATCGAGATCTGGGACGCGCGCGCGTGGCACGACGAAGAACTGCCCGCCGCGGACGCCTTCTACCGTCAACAAAGCGGCCAGTTCCTGGCCGAGCCTCCGCCCGCGGAGGGCGCGCAACCGTGATCCTCGTGAGCCGACATCTCGAACCTCCTCCCGCGAATCCCGAACCCTCGCGCCACGCGCCGGTGCTGCTGCAGGAGACGGTACAGGCGCTCGCGCCCGAGCGCGGCGGCTGGTTCGTGGACTGCACCGTCGGCGGCGGCGGCCACGCCGAGGCGCTGCTCGCGGCGGGTCCTGACATCCGCCTGCTCGCGCTCGATCGCGACGTGCAGGCGATCACGCGCGCGCGGCTGCGGCTGGCGCGCTTCGGCGACCGCGTGGAATTCATGCACGCGCCGTTCTCCGGACTGGGCAGCCTGCTGGGAGCCGGCAGCCGGGGGCAGGTCGCCGGCATTCTCGCCGACGTCGGAGTCTCCACCGACCAGTTGGACGACCGCCACCGCGGCTTCTCGTTCCAGCAGGACGGTCCGCTGGACATGCGCATGGACCGCACCATGCAGAAGACCAGCGCCGCCGTCCTGCTGGCCAACGCGAGCGAGGACGAGATCGAGGAATGGCTGCGCGAGTACGGCGAGGAGCGTTTCTCGCGCAGGCTGGCCCACGCGATCGTCAAGCAGCGCCGCTTCGGACCTCTGCTGCGCACCACGCAACTCGCCGACCTCGTCGAGCGCACGATCCCGCGCGGGCGCGCGCCGATCCACCCGGCGACGCGCACCTTCCAGGCGTTGCGCATCGCGGTCAACCGCGAACTCGACGAACTCGATTCCTTCCTCGACCAGGCGCCCGGCGTTCTCGCCGCCGAAGGCCGCCTCGCGGTGATCACCTTCCATTCCCTGGAGGATCGCCGCGTCAAGGAAGCGATCCGCGCCGAGGTGCAGGGCGCGCGCGCCGTGGAGTTGCTCCCGGGCGGCGCACGCCCCTCCGCTGCCGAACTGCGCGCGAATCCGCGCGCCCGCAGCGCGCGCCTGCGCGCGTTGCGTCGCCTCACGAACGCCCCCCCCGCATGAGCGACCGCGCCCTGGCCCTCCTCGCCTTCGCTTTCCTCGAACTCCTGGCGGGACTCGTGCTGCGCAACGAGGCGCTCGCCGCGCGCGGCCGCGCGGAGGCCAACCTGCGCCGCGAACTCGCGTGCGAGCGGCGCGAGCGCGAGAGCCTCGGCCTGTACGCGCTGCTCTCCTCGCCCGCAGCGCTCGACGCGCGTGCGCGCCAGCACGCAGCGTTCGGGCGCAAGCACGGCAGGCCGGACCTGAACCGCGAACTCTGATCCATTCCCGGTCGTCACCCCCCCCCTCGTTCATGGCCGACGCCTCCCTGGTTTTCCGCCCCTACATGGCTCTGTTACCGGTGGGAGGCCTCTACGTCGCCACCCTCGCTCGACTGCTGACCGTGCAGGGGCTGCCGCAGCCCGGCGCCGAGGAGACCGTGCGCGGCATCGTCGGGCGCGACACGGTGCTCCAGGCGCCGCGCGGCGCGCTGTTGGACCGCAACGGCCTGGTCCTCGCCGAGGACCGGCCGGTGTGGAACTTGGTGATGGACGCGCCGGCGCGCACGCGCCGCTGGCTGCAGGAACTCGAGCATGGGGGGGGGGTTGCGGCGCAACTCGAGGCGCGCGTCGCGCTGCAGGAACTGGCGGTAGCCGCCGGCGGCGACGCCGCCGCCTGGGAGCGCTGGGTGCTGGACGCGCGGCTGACGCGCCGCGTCCTCGCGCGCGACCTCAGCGAGATCGAGGCGGCGCGCGCACGCGCCGCGCTGGAAGACTGCGCCGGCAACGGCCTGCGCCTGGAGCGCGGCTGGCGGCGCGCCTATCCGCAGGGCCGCGCGCTCGCGCACGCGATCGGACTGCCGGCGAACGCGGACGGCGAGCGCGCGGCGAGCGGCCTGGAAGCCGCCTGCGAGCCGCTGCTCATCAACCAGGATGGCCGCCGGCGCTCGCTGCGCGTTGCGGGCGATCACGGCGTGGACCCGATGCTGGGCTTCGAGCCCGCCGGCGAGCGGGCCGCAGTGCGGACCGCGCTCGACGCCGCGCTGGCGGCCTTCGCGCGCGTCGAACTCGCGGAGGCGCAGGCGAAGTTCAAGGCGGCCTCGGCCTGCGCGGTCGCGCTCGACGTGCGCACCGGCGACGTGCTGATGATCGAAGCGGTGCCGGACTACGATCCGAACGCGCCCGGCGAGGGAATGCAGACCCGCAAGATCCGGGGCAAGGTCGAAACGGTCGGGTGGATGATGCCGGCGCTGTGGCCGCTCGAGCCCGGCAGCAGCGTGAAGCCCTTCGTGATCGCGAGCGCGCTGCAGGCAGGCCTGCTGTCCGAGACCGAGCGCTTCGAGAACCACGGCGGCACCTGGCGCATTCCGCACAGCAAGCGCACGATCCACAACGCCAGCGAGGTGCCGCAACACGCGATGACGCCGCACGAGATCCTGCAGCACTCCTCGAACATCGGAGCGGCGCAGGTCGGCATGCGGCTGGGAGCCCAGCGGATGAAGCGCCTGTGGTTGGACCTGGGCGTGCAACAGGGGCCAGGGCTGGAGGTGTTCGACAAGGAGCGCGGACTGTTCCCGACCGACAGCGCCTGGAACAAGTCGAATGCCGGTCCGTGGACCGTGGCTTCCACCGCCTTCGGCCACGAATTCTCGTTGACTCCGCTGCGCCTGGGCTTCGCCTGGGCCGCGCTGGTCAACGGCGGCGTGCTGCTCGAGCCGCGCTGGTTCCAGGATCAGCCGGTCAAGCCGGTGCGGCGGGTCTTCGAGGAGGCGACCGCGAAGAAGGTCACCGGCTGGGTCGAGTCGGTGGTCAGCGGGCGCAAGGACAAACTGCTGCCTTCCTGGGAGGACCTGCGTTGGGGCGGCAAGTCCGGCACCGCGCAGAAGTTGCATACCACCGGTTACACGACCTTCTTCGTCGCCTTCGGACCGGTCGAGATTCCGGAGGTCGTGGTGATCGTCGCGGTCGAGGATCCGACCGCGGGCAAGGTGCGCGGCTCGATCATCTGCGGACCGCCAGCGGGCCGCATCCTGCGCCGCGCGCTGGAACTGCGCGGCACGCTGACGCCGCACTTGGATTCGGACTCGCCGCGGGCTAAGGTGCTGCCTCGGTAGCCCATGAAGTTGTCCGACCTGGCGCGCCGGCTCCACCCCCTCGGAGTGCGCGTCGGGAACGCCCCTTCCGCCCTGACCGGTTCCGCCGACCCGGATCTCGCCCGCGCCTGCTTCGACTCGCGCGCGGTGCGTGCCGGCGATCTGTTCTGCGCGCTGCCGGGCACGCGCGCCGACGGCGCCGCGTTCGTCACCGATGCACTCGCGCGCGGCGCCGCCGCGGTGCTCGGAGCCGAGTTGCCGGACGCCTTGCCTGCGCCGGTGCTGCTTGCACCCGCGCGCGCAGCGGTTGCGCGCGCCGCGGGCGAAGCGGCGCATCAACTTGCCGGCGAGCCGAGCGGCGCGCTCTGGTGCGCGGCGGTCACCGGCACCAACGGCAAGACCACGGTCGTGCATCTGGTCGCCCAGGCCCTCGACGCGGCCGGCGTGCCGTGCGCGCGCGCCGGCACGCTCGGTTTGGCCTTTCGCGGCGCCGCGATCGCGACCAAGGAGACCACCGTCTCGGGCGACCGCCTGCACGCGTGGCTCGCCGAAGCCGCGGCGGCGGGCGCGCGCGCCTGCGCCTGCGAGGCGTCCTCGCACGGCATCGCCCAGCAGCGCCTCTCCGGCGTGCGGCTGGACGCGGCGGCCTGGACCAACCTCACGCACGACCATCTCGACTATCACGGGACCCTCGACGCCTACGCGCGCGCGAAGGCGGCGCTCTTCCTCGAGTTGCCGCGTGAAGCCACGGCGCTGCTGCCGTCGGCCTTCGCGGACGCCGCGCCGCTCACTGCGGGCAGCGCGGCGCGCCGCATCTTCTGGGGCTGCGATACTCGCAGCGACCTGCGCGCCGCGTGGCGCGCGGAAGGCGAGGGTCTCGCGCTCGACGTGGATGGCGTGTTCGGCCGCGCCCGCGTGCGCAGCCCGCTCGCCGGCGCGCACAACGCCGAGAACCTGCTGGTGGCCTTCGGACTGCTGCGCTGCGCCGGACTTGACAATGCGGCGGCAGCCGAAGCGCTGTCCACCGCGCGCGCGGCGCCGGGGCGTCTCGAGCGCGTTGCGCCCGATGCGCCGTGGCGCCTGTTCGTGGACTACGCGCACACGCCCGACGCGCTGCAGCGCGTGATCGCCGCGCTGCGCGCCTCCTTCCCGGAGTCGCGCCTCGGCGTGGTGTTCGGCGCCGGCGGCGATCGCGACCCTCTCAAACGCGCGCCGATGGGCCGCGCGGTGGCTTCCGCCGCCGACTGGTGCCTGGTGACCAGCGACAACCCGCGTACCGAGGACCCGCAGCGCATCGCCGCGATGGTGGCTGAAGGCGTGGCACAGGCCGGGACCCGGCCGGAGATCCTGCTCGGGCGCCGCGCCGCGATCCGTGCCGCGGTCGCGCGCCTGCGTCCCGGCGAGGTGCTGCTGGTCGCCGGCAAGGGTCACGAGGACTACCAGGAAGTCCACGGCGTGCGTCAGCCCTTTGACGACCGCGAGGTGCTCGCGGAGGCGGCACGATGCTCGGCCTGACCGCCGGTGAAGCGGCGCGCACGCTGCGCGGCCGGCTGTGCGGAGATGCGGCGCGTCCGCTGCGCGGCGTCCGCAGCGACAGCCGCGCGGTGCAGCCGGGCGATCTCTTCGTCGCGCTGCCCGGCGCACGCACCGACGGCCACGTATTCCTGGAGGACGTGCAGGCGCGCGGCGCGGTCGCGGCGCTCGCGCTGCCCGGCCGGGGCGGGCGGCCCGCGGGTCTGACGGTCATCGAGGTGCCGGACGTGCTGGCCGCGCTGGGCGAACTCGCGCGCTTCCATCTGGGGCGACTGCGCGCGCGCGTCTACGGCGTGACCGGGACGGTTGGCAAGACCACCGCGAAGGACCTGCTTGCGCAGATGCTCGGCGGAGCGCCGCTCGGCGTGCATGCCGCGCCGGCATCGTTCAACTCCGAAGTCGGCGTGCCGTTGAGCGTCCTCGGCGCGCCACTCGGCTGCCGCGCGCTGGTGCTGGAGTACGGCGTCAACGCTCCCGGCGAGATGGAGCGTCTGCTCGCGATCGCGCGCCCGCACGAGTCCTGGATCACCGCGCTCACCGAGGTCCACCTCGAAGGGATGGGCGACCTGCGCACCATCGTGCGCGAGAAGGCGCTGCTCGCGGCGGCGGCGCCGGCCTCGGGCAGAGTCTGGCTCGGTTCCATGGTGCGCGCGCAACTCGCCACGCTGGCGCCGGACTGGGCCGCGCCGGTCTGCGCGCTGCCCGGGCTGGGCGAGCGTGGGCTGCGCGCGCGCTCGCGCAAGCCGCTGGCGTGGCGCCTCGCGCACCCGCGCTGGGGCGAATTGCGGCTGCCCATGGTTGCGGAGCACGAGGTCGAGATTGCGCTGGCCGCGGCTGAAATCGCCGCCGCCGCGGGCGCCGAGCCCGGCGAGATCGTCGAGCGGCTCCAGCGCCTCGAGCGGCCCCAGGGCCGGCTCACGGTGCATCGCTACGGCGGAGTCACCGTGCTCGACGATGCCTACAACTCCAGCCCGGCCTCAGCGCGCGCGGCGCTGTCCACGCTCGCCGCATGGCCCGGCGCAGGCCGCCGCCTCGCGGTGCTCGGGACAATGCACGAACTCGGCGCCGCGTCGGAGCGCTTGCACCGTGACCTCGGCCGCGCCGCCGCCGCGTGGACCTTCGAGCGTTTGATCGGCGTGGGCGCCGGCGGCGCGTGGATTGCCGACTCCGCGCGCGCGGCGGGTCTCGCGGCGAGCGCCTGCGCGGATCCCGCGGCGGCGGCTGCCGCGTTGTGCGCAGACCTGCGCGCTGGCGATGTCGTGCTGTTGAAGGCATCGCGCGCCGAGCGGCTGGACCACATGCTCGAACCCCTGGGTCGCGCCGCCGCGCGCGGTCGCGCCACCGCGCGCGCGGCGGGAGGAACCTGATTGCTGTGGTGGCTGTGGAGCGATCTGGCCGACCTCTGGAGCCCGCTCCAGGTCTTCCGCTACATCGGCGTGCGCGCCGCGCTGGCCTTCGGGCTGGCCTTCGTGTTCGCGGTGGGCATGGGCAAGCCGTTGATCCGGCGTCTGCGCGCCGCCGGGATCGGCGAGCGCGCCGACTTCAGCGATTGCTCGGAGGTCGGCGCGGCGTACCGCGCCGCCGGCAAGTCCGGCACGCCGACCATGGGCGGCGTGTTCTGGGCCGGCGCGGTGCTCGCGGCGCTGCTGCTGTGCGGCCGTCTCGAAGAGCCGCTGGTGCTGCTCGGCGCCGCGCTGATGGTCGGCATGGGCACGCTGGGTTTCTTCGACGACTGGATCAAGTTCCGCAAGGAGAAAGGACGCAACGGCCTGTCGCGCACCACCAAATTCTGGGCCTCGGCGCTGCTGGCCGGGTGGGTCGTTACGGTGTATTGGTGGCTCGGCGATCCGGAGACCGGCAACTCCGCGATCCGCAACCTCTACTTCCCGCTGCTCAAGGACCTTTTTGCCGAGCCGGAGCAACTGGGCCTGTGGGGCGCGGTGCTGTTCATCGGCTTCGAGACTTTTTTGATCCTGGCATGCAGCCACGCCGCGAACGTCACCGACGGGCTCGACGGTCTCGCCGCCGGCAGCGCGATCCCGACCTTCGCCGCGCTCTCGCTGGCCGCTTACGCGGTCGGCCACGCCGGCCTTGCGGAGTACCTGCACCTGCCGCACCTTCCCGGCGCCGGCGAACTGGCGGTCATGGGGGGGGCGTTGCTCGGCGCGACCCTCGGCTTCCTCTGGTACAACGCGCATCCGGCCGAGGTCTTCTTCGGCGACTCGGGTTCGCTGCCGCTCGGTGCGCTGATCGGCTGGTTCGCGATCGTCTCGAAACAGGAACTCGCGCTGCCGTTGCTCGCGGGCGTGTTCGTGCTCGAGGTGACCACCAGTTTCCTGCAGATCTACTGGTACAAATTCACCGGCGGCAAGCGCCTGTTCCGCAAGGCGCCGCTGCACCACGTCTACCAACTTGCCGGAATGCCGGAGCAGAAAATCGTGGCCCGTTTCTGGGTCTTCGGGGCGCTGTGCGCGGCGCTCGGTCTGCTGCTGATCAAAATCCGGTGAACGCCGAAGCCGTCCTTCCGCGGAGCGAGGCCGCCGCTGCTTCGGCCGGCGACGCCCGCGCGCCGGGCCGCGCGCTGCTCGCCTGCCTGGGCGCGCTGGCCGGCATCGGTCTGATCGCGGCCGTCAGCGCCGCGCCGCCCGGCGAGGCCGGCCAGGCGATCGGCATGCACTGCGCGCACCTCGCGCTGGGCCTCGGCGCCTTCCTGTTCGGCTTTCTGCTGCATCCCGACCTCGCGCGCCGCCTGGTCGGCCCCGCGCTGATCCTGCTCGCGCTCTTCCTCACGCTGATGCTCGTCGGCGGGATCGGCCACTCGAGCCACGAGGCGACGCGCTGGATCCGCCTCGGCTCCTTCTCCTTCCAGCCCTCGCTGCTTTATCAGTGCCTGTGGCCGGTCGCGCTGGCCTCGTGGGTCGTGCGCGATCCGCTGCGCTTGAGCCAGATGCGCGCGCTGGCCCGACTCGGCGTAGTCTTCCTGCTGCTGATGCTGCCGGTGTTTCTGCAACCCGACCTCGGCTCAGTGGCGATCCTGATGTTCGTGACCGGCGTCACGCTTCTGTTCGCCGGCGCGCCGATGCGCTTCCTCTGGAGCGTCGCCGGCGCCGGGGTGCTCGCGATCGCGCTGGCCGCGCTGATCTTCCCGCACGTCGCCGACCGCCTCGACTGGTGGCTCGAGCCCGAGGATCAGGTCGTGCGCGGCATGGAGGCGATGGCGGCGGCCGGCCCGGCCGGGCGCGGGCCGGGCATGGGCGTGATGAAGCACGGCCACGTCCCTGAAGGCCGCACCGACTTCGTGCTGACCGTGATCGGCGAGGAATGGGGCTTGCTCGGCACGCTCTCGGTGTGGAGCCTCTTCGCCGCTTTCACGCTGCTTGGCTTCGCGGTCGCGCGCCGCGCGGCCACGCGTTACGGTGTGATCCTGATGGCCTCCGCGACCGTGATGGTCTCGGTGCAGGCGGCCTACAACATGGCGATGGTCTTCGGACTGGTGCCGGTGAAAGGTCTGCCCCTGCCCTTCGTGAGCCGCGGCGGCTCCTCGATCGTCGCACTCGCGGCGCTCCTCGGCCTGGCCCTCCAGGCTTCCTACCGGCCCAAGCGCCCGCCGGCGCCGGCCGCAATCCTGCTGCCATGACTCCCAGTTTGCGCATCGCTTTTACCGCGCTCGGCCTGCTGGTCGTTGCCGCGGTGATCGGACTGATCTCGGGCTCGCGCCGCGCCGATCCGGCCGACGCCGAGCCCGGCACGCCGCTGATTGACGCGGCCGGGTTCCGCTCCGTGCATCTGCTGCCGCCGGAGCAGCGTCGGCCGTGGATCAGCGACGCCGACTTCACGCGGCCGCCGGTCGGCGACCCACGCCGCGGCGAGCCGGTGCTGCCCTTTTCCGGCACGGCGCAGCCGGCGGCCAAGTCGGCCGCGGCCGCGCCCTCAGCGGCACTTCCCGCCGGCACGCGCAGTTACCGGATCCGGGAGAACGACAACCTGGCGAAAATCGCGCGCCGCGAGTACGGCAGCGACCAATACTGGCGTTGGCTCGCCGAAGCGAACGGGATCGCCAACCCGGGCCGACTCGCGATCGGCGACGTGATCCAGTTGCCGCCCAAGCCGGTGGCCGCGCAGGGCGCCGCCGCCGCGCCGCCTGCGGCGCAGGCCGCGGCACCGCAGGCAGGCGGCCAGCGCCACCTCGTCAAGAAGGGCGAAACTGTCGGCGAGATCGCCCAGAAGTACTACGGCTCCAGCAAGGACTGGAAGCGCATCCTGGAGGCGAACGCGCTCAAACGGCCCGAGGACCTGCGCGCCGGGCAGACGCTCGTGATCCCCCCCCCGCGCTGACCGGCGCAGAAATGCGCGTCCTCTTCGTCGGCGGCGGCAGCGGCGGGCACTTGACTCCGGCACTCGGCCTCGCCGAAGCGCTGGAGGAGCGCGGACACCAGACGCTGTTCCTGGTCAGCGGGCGCGCGGTCGAGCGGGCCTACTTCGCGGACGGGCGGGCGCACTCCTCGCTCGGCTACGACGAGGCGCGCCTTCCCGGGCCGCTGGCGCTGCCCGGTGCGATGCGCCGCGCGCGGGCCGCGGCGCGCGATTTCCGTCCCGACCTGGTCGTCGCGCTGGGCGGCGGCGCCAGCGCGGCGGCGCTGGCGGTCGGCGGACCGCGCGTGCTGCTGGAGGGCAACGCGGTACCCGGGCGCAGCGTGCGCTGGATGCAGCGGTTCGCGCGCGCGACGCTGACGCTTTTTCCCGAAACCGCGCACGACTTGCGCCGCGGCGTCTGCGTCGGGCCTCTGACCCGCCGCCTGCTCGAACCGCTGCCGCGCGCGGTCGCGCGTGCGCGGCTCGGTCTGCCCGCGGATGGCCCGCTGCTTCTCTGCCTGGGCGGCAGCCAGGGCGCCGGCGCGGTGAACCGGGTGGCCGCCGCGCTCGCGCCGCGCCTCGCCGCGTCCGGCGCACACATCCTCGCGCTGTGCGGACCGGGCCGCGCCCGCGAACTGGCCGACGCCGCGGCGAGCCATCCGCGCGCCCTGTTCGTGCGCGAGCACTGTGCGGAGATGGGCGCCGCCTACTCGGCCGCCGACTTCGCGCTGACGCGCGGCGGCGCCTCCACGGTCGCGGAACTGTGGCTGCACGCGCTGCCGGCGGTGATCGTTCCTTATCCACATCACAAGGACCGGCAGCAGGAGAAGAACGCCGCGGCCCTGGCGCCCGGACTCAAGGTGGTGTCCGAGGAACGGCTCGACGCGGCCGCGCTCGGCGAGATCGCCTCCGCGGTCCTCGATCCCGCGGCGCGGGAACCGATGCGCGCGCATCTTGCGGCGCTGCGCGACGGCCGCGGCGACGGGCGCGCGCAGGCGGTGCGCGTGCTGGAAGAAATCGCGCGCGCCGCGACGTAGAGTGAGCGCGTGACCGTCCCCTCCGCGTCACCTGCGGCCGCGCGCGCACCCGCCTTTCCCGCCGATCACCCTCTCGACGCGCTGGCCGGCGCGGCCGGCCGCACCGCGCTGCTGGTCGGAGTCGCGGGCACCGGCGTGCGCGGGCTCGCGCGCCTGTTGCTGCAGGCAGGCTGGACCGTCTATGGCGCGGACCGCTCGCCGCCTGGCCCGGAGGACCCGCTGGTGCGAGAAGGTCTGCGCGCGTGGCCGTGCGATGCCGTTCCGCGCGTCTCCTGGGCGGTGCGGTCGGTCGCGGTGCCCGAGAACGACGCCGATTTTGCGGCGGCGCGCGGCGCGGGCGCGCGCACCGCAACCTATCCGGAGATGCTCGGCGCGCTGTCGCGCATGCGGCGCGTGATCGCGGTCGCCGGCTCGCACGGCAAGTCCACGACCAGCGCGTGGCTTGCCTTCGGCCTGCGCCGCGCGGGACGCCACGCCGGTTTTCTGGTCGGCGCGCCGGCCAGTCAACTGGGCGGGTCCGCGGATTGGGGGGATTCGGCCGAGCCGCTGATACTTGAATCCTGCGAGTACGCGCGATCCTTTCACAATCTGCGCCCGTGGTGGGTCGCGCTGACCAACGTGGACGCCGAGCACCCGGATACCTATCCGGGCGGCTTGCCGGAGGTCACAGAGTCCTTCGCGCAGTTCCTCGGCGCCTGCGCCGCGGAAGGGCGCGTGGTCGCGAGCCCCGAGGCTCCGGATCTGTCGGCGCGCGCGCCCGCGGCCTGGCAGGGCGCGCCGCCCTTGCCGGCAGATTGGCAGGTGGGCCTGCCGGGCGAGCACAACCGTCGCAACGGCGCGCTGGTCGCGGCGGTGCTGGCCGGGCTCGGGCTGGGCGAGGCGGAGGTGCGCGGCGCGCTGGCGGAGTTCCGCGGCTGCGCGCGGCGCCTGGAGGAGGTCGGCGTGCGCAAGGGCGCGCTGGTGGTCAGCGATTACGCGCATCATCCGGTCGAGGTGCGCGCCACGTTGCAGGCTGCGCAGGAGCGCTGGCCGGGACGCCCGCTGTTCGCGGTGTTCCAGCCGCACCAGGCGCAGCGCTTCCACGCCTACCGCGACCAGTTCGCGCCCGCGCTCGACGCCGCCGATCGCCTGCTGCTGCTCGAGATCTATCGCGCGCGCGATCCCGCGGAACTGCGCGCCAGTGTCGCGGAACTTGCGCCCGAACTGATGCGCCGGCGCGCGCGCCCGCTCGCGGTCGTGCAGGAGATGGAGAGCGCGCGCTCCGCCCTCGACGCCTGGCTGCGCCCGGGCGACGTCGTGCTCTGCCTCGGCGCCGGAGACGTGGATGCATTCGCCCGCAGCCTCGGCTGACCGCGTGCCGCTGCTGCGCGGCGTCGCGCTTGCTGCGCACACCACTCTCAAGATCGGCGGGCCGGCGGAATTCTTCTACGCGCCGCAGCGGCCCGAGGATCTTGCGGCGTTGCTGACGCGGCTCGAATCCGCGGGCACGCCGTGCCGCCTGCTCGGCGGCGGCGCCAACACGCTGGCGCCCGACGGCGGAGTCTGGGGCGCGGTGGTGCACACCGGCGCGCTACGCGGCCTGTTCCGCGAGGGCAATCGCCTGCGCGCGTGGCCCGGCGTCACGCTTCCGCAACTGGTGCGCGCGGCCTGCGACGCGGGCCTCGGCGGGGTCGAGAAACTGATCGGAGTGCCGGGGCAAATCGGCGGAGCGCTGGCGATGAACGCCGGCAGTTCCGAATGGGGGATCTGGGACGCGGTGGAGGAAGTGACCCTATGGGAGCCGGGCGGCGGGATGCGCGCGTTCCGGCCGGAGGAGATCGGCCCGCGCTATCGCGACGGCAATTTGCGCGGCCGCGTGGTGCTCGAATGCGCGCTGCGGCTCCGACCGGAGGAGCCGGCGGCGCTGAAGGCGCGGCAGGACGAATTTCTGCGCCGGAAGAACGCCACGCAGCCGGTGACGCTGTCCAGCGCGGGCTGCGCGTTCAAGAACCCGCCCGGCGACAGCGCGGGCCGGTTGGTGGATGCGGCGGGGATGAAAGGCGCGCGCGAGGGGGGGGCGAAGATCAGCCCGCTGCACGCAAACTTCATCGTCAATTGCGGCGGAGCGAGCGCGGCCGACGTGCGCGCGCTGGCGACGCGCGCCGAGGAGGCCGTGGCAGCGCGCTTCGGCGTGCGCCTGGAGCGCGAACTCGTGCTCTGGCCCGAACCCGCGCGTCCGGTCAGTCTTTGAACTCGATCCCGTCCAGCACGAGCAGTTCGCCGGCGTCGAGGTCCGCAATCACCTTGATCCGGACTCTGCGGAAGGAGCCGAGGTCCAGCGACACCCGCTGCTCCTTCGGCGCGCTGTGGGTCGGACCGAGGTCGAGGCTGGTGCTGGCGACCGGCAGGCCGGTGTCCAGGTCGGAAGCCTCGATCACGATCGTGCCGGTGCTGGGACCGCCGACGGCCAGCACGGTCAGCGACGAGCACTCCGCGACGGTCGTGGCGTAGGCTCCGTCGCTTGAGGTGTAGCGCAGGCCTTCGCCGAACACGATCAGCGGGAAGGGCAGCGTCCAGCGCTTGATCTCCAGCCACGGCCAAGCGTGGTCGGGATACGCGTTCGCCGGATCGTTCGGCTGGTAGTACTGGAAAGACTCGTCGCTCTCGTCGCGCGTGCCCGAGGTGGTGAGCGCGCTCCACGTTGCTCCCGGAAGGTCAGCGCATTGCCAGATTCCTTCCTGGGTGGCGATGTAGACCATGCGGTCGTTGGAAAAATCGGCGGAAACCGCGACGTCGCGGCCCCACCGGCGCGGGTGATCCAGGCCGAGCGGCTGCCAGGCGGGCGCACCGGCGGCGAGATCCAGTTTCCAGGTGCCGGAGCCGAAGGTGGAGAGGTAGAGGACCGGCGAGTTGGCGAAGTCGGGGTCGGCGGCGAGGCCGGTGGCGTCCACCTCGGGCAGGCCGGCAGCAAGCGTGCTGTAGGTCAGGCCGCCCGGATCGTCCCGCAGTTCCACGACATAGGGATAGCCCGCCAGCGCAACGAACAGGGAAGGATTGGCGGGCCGGCTCCACGCGGGGGAGATAAGGATGTCCTCGACCAACGGGCCGAGGTCGGCAAGTTCGAGCCACTCGTCGTTGACCAAGCGGTAGACGCGCCCGCCGGCCTCGCCGACGTAGGCGTCGGTGCGCGCGGCCGTCGCGTCGTAGGTGGGCGCGATGCCGAAGCAGGTGATCTCCGGCATGATCGCGCCGCCGACCTGCGTGTGCAGCGCCTTCGCGGTCAGGCCGTTGTCCTCGGAGCGGTAGGGTCCGAAATCCCAGCCGCACCAGAAGAAAGTCTGGTCGGTGCCGGGCAGCGCGCGGCCGTCGAAGTTCGGCGAGTAGGCGACGACGCGCGGGAAGCCGGTGAGTTTTTCGCCGCTGAACGGATCGCGGTTCTCCGGCTGCCACCACAGTTCATTGCCGTTCGGATTCGCGGGCGGAACGAGATCGCTCTGCCAGCACCACAGTGTGACGTTGCCGGCGGTGATCAGGTTGCCGTCGAAGACGAAGTTGGGCGAGACGTCGAGGCGCCGTTGATAGATCATCGGCGGCTCGTCGGGAAGTCCGTTCACCACGCCGAGCGCGGGCAGGTGCACCACGCTGCCGACGCCGTAGCCCGCGCCGAACACCGCCTTGCTGCCGTCGGGTGTGAAGGAGGTGTCGAGGTCGCGGAACTCGCGCTCGGCGCGCATCTGACGCTGCTCCCAGTGGATGCCCTGGTCGTCGCTGACGAAGAGCCCTTCCTGCCGCCCGAACCAGACGTCGCCGTTCACGCCGTACTGCGGCAGGCAGATCATCTGCGACTCGTTGTTCAGCGCCGCGTTGCCGCTGACCTTGCCCGGGCTGTCCTCCATCAGGAAGTCCTGGTCGTTGCCGTAATCGTCCCAGGTGGTTCCGCCGTCCACGCTGACCAGGATCCCGGTGCCCTGGAAAGTACCCACGTTGGGGTACGAGCGCGTGCTCGCCAGCCAACTGCGCACTCCGCCCGGTCCGGGCGGGGTCGCCAGCAGGTGCATCACGCCGGAGCCGACGTTCTTGACACGCTGGAAGTTCATGCCGCCATTCTGGCTGCGCCAGATCTCGCCGACGTCGGTGCCGCTGCCCTGGTTCAACTTGACGCGCCCGAGCATCATCAGTCCGTCCTGCGTGTAGTCCTCCGAAAGCGCCACGCAGGGGATGTTCCAGTTGTTCGCCGAGTTCGCCGTCGTCGAAAACTGCGGGTGCAGTAGCCACGATCCGCCGCCGTCCACCGAACCCCACAGTTGGCCGCTTGCGCACACCCACATCTCACGCGCGCGCGGCGCGCCGGAGGTCGAATCGAAGTGCGGGTTCAGCGCGACCATCCCGCGGCGCCCGAACACGCCGCCGGTGCTGAAGACGGGCTGCCAGACCATCGTCAGCGGGTCGAGCAGATGGACCGTTCCGCGGATCGAGAGCGCGATCGCCGGGCCGTCGGAGCCGGCGAGCGGCGACTCCAGGTCGAGGATGTGCAGGTCGCTGGCGCCGAGGCCGGCGTTCAGCGTGCCGATCACGTCGGCGACCGGATCCCAGGTCCACACGCCGCGCTCGGTCCCGATCAGGAACAGGCCCGCGCCGCCCGCCGCGGGCAGCGCCGGGTGGTAGGTGACTTCCCAAGGAGTTTGCACTTCCAGGCCTTGGCCGGCCAGCATCTGCCAGGAGAGGCCGCCGTCGCGCGTGAAGATCACCGCACTTTCGGTGCCGACCGCGACGACGACTCGGTCGCCGTTGGGCAGGTCCGCAGCGGCCAGCGAATAGACGGGATCGTGCGGGGCGTGCAGCAGGCCGAGGATGTCGGCGATGCAGACTCCGAACGCGATGAGGAGGGTTGAGATGCCCAAGGCGGAAGTGGGGACGGCTAACCGGAACTGGCCAGGGGGATGGCAGCCCGTAAGTATAGACGAAGAATCAGGACCTCGTTACGGCGATTGCAGAGGCTCGCAGCGTAGAATCGCCGCCCCGCGGCCGGCCGGGCTGGTCGTCCGGCGCGCCGCGGAAACCCCATGAGCCTCCCTTTCGCGCCCCAGGAGGGTCCGGTCACCCTCCTCGCGTTGCGTCACAGCGTGTCCCACGTGATGGCCGATGCCGTTCTGCGCCTGTTCCCGGGCGCCAAGGTCGCGATCGGTCCGCCGATTGACCACGGCTTTTACTACGACTTCGAACTGCCGCGGCCGCTGACCGAGGAGGACCTGCCGGCCATCGAGGAGGAGATGCGCAAGGTGCTCGCGCAGGCCGGCGAGTTCGCGTGCCAAACCCTGACGCGGGCGGAAGCCGAGCAGCGGCTGCGCGCGAGCGGGCAGTCCTACAAACTCGAACTCCTTGCGTCCTTTCCGGCCGGCGAGGCCATCACTTTCTACGACCACGGCACCTGGGCCGACCTGTGCGAGGGGCCGCACGTGCAACACGCCCGGCAGATCCCGCGCGACGGCTTCAAGTTGACATCCGTGGCCGGCGCGTACTGGCGCGGCGACTCCACGAGGCCGATGCTGCAGCGAATCTACGGCACCGCGTGGTGGTCGAAGGCCGATCTGAAGCAGTACCTCGGGTTCCTCGGCGAGGTCGCCGCGCGCGACCACCGGCGGCTCGGCAAGGACCTCGACCTCTTCTCGCTGCACCACGAGTTCGGCGCCGGCCTGGTGTTCTGGCACCCCAAACTCGGGCACGTGCGCCGGCGCCTCGAGGAATGGTGGTGGGAACTGCACGAGGCGCGCGGCTACTGGCCGGTGTACACGCCGCACGTCGCGGGCGAGGCGGTATTCGCGCGCAGCGGCCACCTTGAGAACTACGCGGACATGATCTGGGCGCCGATGCTCGTGGACGAGCAACCGCACCGCGTCAAGCCGATGAACTGCCCGGGCCACGTGACGATCTACAACAGTCGGCGACACTCCTACCGCGACTTGCCGATCAGGCTCGCGGAACTGGGCACGGTCTACCGTTACGAGCCGAGCGGCACCCTGCACGGCATGCTGCGCGTGCGCGGCTTCACGCAGGACGACGCGCACATTTTCTGCACCCCCGGCCAGTTGGAGGACGAGATCGTCGGCGTGCTGGAGTTGGTGGACCTGATCCTGAAGACCTTCGGCTATTCCTACAAGGCCTACCTGGCCACGCGGCCGGAGAAGTCGCTCGGCACCGACGCGATGTGGGAGCACGCGCTGGACGCGCTGAAGGCCGCCGCGGCGCGACGCAGCCTGGCGCTGGAACTCGATTCTGGCGGCGGCACCTTCTACGCCGCCAAGATTGACTTCAAGATCCGCGACGCGCTCGGGCGTGAGTGGCAGGGACCGACCGTGCAGGTGGACTTCAACCTGCCGGACCGCTTCGACATCCTGTTTAACGACGCCGACAACCAGTTGAAACGGCCGGTGATGGTGCATCGCGCGATCTTCGGCTCCTTCGAGCGCTTCGCGGGCGGACTGATCGAGCACTTCGCGGGCTGGTTCCCGCTCTGGCTCGCGCCTTTGCCGGTGGCGGTGCTGCCGATCACCGAAGCGGAGGAGGCCGCGGCGCGCGCGCTGCGCGACCGCGTCGTTGCGGCCGGCTTCCGCTGCGAGGTGCGCAGCGACGGGCCGCTGCGGCGCCGCGTGCGCGATGCCGAGGTCGAGAAAATCCCCTACATGGCGGTGATCGGCGGGCGCGAGGCCGCGGCGGACGCGGTCAACGTGCGCGCGCATGGCGTCGCGCAGCAGGTCACGCTGCCGGTGGCGGACTTCCTGGCGAAACTGCGCGCCAAGCGCGACGCCAAGGCGCTGGACTACGTGCTGGCATGAGCGGCGGCCCGCTCGCCGGGCGCACGGTGCTGGTGACCGGCGCGAGCGCCGGCATCGGCGAGGCCTGCGTGCGCGCCTTCGCCGCGGCCGGAGCGCGGGTCCTGTTCTGCGCGCGGCGCATCGCGAAGGTGCGCGCGCTCGCGGCGGAGATCGTGCGCGCGGGCGGTGCGGCGCATGCCTTCGCGCTCGACGTGCGCGACGCCGCGGCCGTGCAGCGCGCGCTGGGCGCGCTGCCCGAGGAATGGCGCGCGGCGGACCTTCTGATCAACAATGCGGGCCTTTCCCGCGGCCTCGACACGCTGCAGCAGGGAAGCCTGGACGACTGGAACGAGATGCTCGACACCAACGTCAAGGGCCTGCTGCACGTCACGCGCGCGGTGGTGCCCGGCATGATCGCACGCGGGCGCGGCCACGTGATCAATCTCGGCTCGATCGCCGGCCGCGAGGTCTATCCCAAGGGCAACGTCTACTGCGCGTCCAAGCACGCGGTGGACGCGCTCACCCAGGGCCTGCGCATGGACCTGCTCGGCACCGGCGTGCGCGTCAGCAGCGTGGATCCGGGCCTCGTGAACACCGACTTCAGCGCGGTGCGCTTTCACGGCGACCGCGCGCGCGCCGACGCGGTGTACCAGGGCCTGACACCGCTGACCGCGGCCGACGTCGCCGAGGTGATCGTGTGGATTGCTTCCCAGCCGCCGCACCGCGTCGTCGCCGAGGTGATGCTGCTCCCGGCCGACCAGGCCTCCGCGCGCGACGTGCAGCGCCGCCCCGCCTCCTCATGACCAACAAGCCCGTACCGAGCCTCGAGTGGTTGCACGTCTGCGACTACGCCTTCCGCGACGAGCAGGGGAAACTCTGCATGATCGGCCTCTTCGACACCCTGGCCTCGTTGCGCCTGCCCGGCCGGCTGCCGATGTTCTGCGTGGCGCTCGGGTTGAGCGACGGACAGGGCCAGTACGAGGTCGCGCTGCGCGTCGAGGCGCCGAGCGGCAAGCACGTCGAACTGAAACTGCCGGCGATGGCGCTGCAGCACCGCAAGTCCAAGGCGCGCGCGGTGATCCGGCTGTCAGCGATGCCCTTCGAGGAGTTCGGGCCCTACGTGTTCCGGCTGGTGGTGGACGGGCAGCCGTTCGATTATCCGGTGCACGTGATCGAACACCTCGAGGCGCGGCAGCAGCCGCCGGCCAGCGCGCCGCCGTACCCGCAGGGTTGAGATGAAGGAACCGCTCGTCGCGGACCCGATGCTGGTGCTGGCCGTCCTGCTGGGCGTGCTGCTGGCGATTGGCTACGTGCTGGGCACCGTCTGCGGTCTGCTGGCGATGGTGCTGATGAAACTGACGGCGCTCGCTTTCTATCTGCCGCCGGCGTCCTGACGCGTCAGCGGCAGATAGAGCCCGGCCTCGCCCAGATCACTCCACATCTGCGCCGGGTGCAGCACCTGCACATAATGCGTGCCGACGCCGGCCGCGCGCGCAGTCGCGAGGTTCTCGGGCACGTCGTCGAGCACGATCACCACGGCGGGCTCGGCCTTCAGCCGCAGTGTGCAGAAACCGAGCGCACGCTGCCACATCGTCGCGTCTTCGTGTTTCGGATTCACGCCGTCCTCGAAGGAGGCCACCGCGTAGCGGCACAGATCGTCGAGCCGCAGCCCCTCCTTGATCCAGTTCAGCCGCCATGGATCTATGTTCGTCACCACCGACAGCGCGACCTCCGGCCGCTGCACGAGGCGCCGCATCCAGGTCGCGCCGGCCGGCAGCGGGAACAGGATCGAGCACCACAACCGGCGGAACAACTTCTTGTCCAGCCGCGACAGCCGCAGATCCAGGTACGAACGCTCGAACAGTTCCTCCGGCGGCAACGCGCCGCGTTCGACCTCCGGCAGCAAGTGCATCAGTCGTGCATAGGTCTCGCGATCCGGCGGATGTCCGACGACCAATTCGAAGTGGCGCGGGAAGAGGTCGTGGTCAAAATTCACCAGCACGCGGCCGAGGTCGCACAGCACCGCGACCGGTCCGGAGGCCTCGGTGCGCGGTGCGATCGCCCGCGGCGCCGACGACGTCTCCGCGCACCCGCTCGCACGCTCCATTCGCCACAATTGCGCTCCGCCGGCGCCGCAGCCGGATCCGCACGCGGCACGCACGGCAGCCGCGGTGTCGGCGTCCGGCGCCAGCACCTCCGCGCGCGCGCGCCCCGGGGCGTGTACGCACAGCGCGTAGGCCCAACGCGAGGAATCCCGGAACAGCGCGCCGTCCTCGCCGACGATCGCGAACGCGGCCTCCGCGCGGTCAGGTGTCAGATCGGCGATCTGCCACGGCAATCGCCAGGCGTGCTGCAAGGCGTCGGCCGCGGCGGCGAGAGGCTGCTCGTGCATCGGGGAGCCGGGAATCCTAGGATCGCGGTCATGCGCTCGTCCCCGCCGGTCACCGATGCGTTGCTGACCGCGCTGCCGAAGACCGATCTGCACGTGCACCTCGACGGCTCGCTGCGCCCCGGCACGCTGCTCGCGCTCGCCGACGCGCAGCAGGTGGCGCTGCCGGCCCGCGACGAGGCCGGGCTGATGCGCACCGTGTTCAAGGAGCGCTACCGCGGCCTGACCGACTACCTGCGCGGCTTCGCGTACACCTGCGCGGTGCTGCGCGAGGCCGGCGCGATCGAACGCGTCGCGCGCGAGTTGTGCGAGGACTCCTTCGCCGAAGGCGTGCGCTATCTGGAGATCCGCTTCGCGCCGCAGTCGCTCGCGCACGCGCGACTGCCGGTCAGCGAGGTGTTGGCGGCCTGCGCGCGCGGCATCGCCGCGGCCGAAAGCGCGCGCAACCGCCGGCCCGACGTCGCGCGCGACGGCCATCCGGCCTTCCGCGCCGGCATCGTCGTGTGCGCGATGCGCCACTTCGCACCGGCCTTCGGCCCGGGCTACGCGGCGATGTTCGAGGCCTATCCGGCGCTGCCGCAGAGCGAGATCTTCGCGCTTGCCAGCCAGGAACTGGTGCTGCAGGCGATCCGCGCGCGCGACGCCGGGGGCCTGCCGGTGGTCGGCCTCGACCTCGCGGGCCAGGAGAAGGGCTTTCCCGCCAAACTGCACGCGCGCGCCTACCAACTCGCGCACGACGCCTTCCTCGGCAAGACGGTGCACGCGGGCGAGGACTACGGGCCGGAGTCCATCTTCCAGGCAATCACCGATTGCCACGCCGACCGCATCGGCCACGGCACCTTCCTGTTCGACGCCGCGCGCGTGCGCAGCCCGCAGATCGGCGACCGTGCGCGCTACGTGCAGCGACTGGTCCAGTACCTCGCAGAGCGGCGCATCACGCTGGAGGTGTGTCTGACCAGCAACCTGCAGACGATCCCCGCGCTGCGCACGCTGGCGCGCCACCCCTTCCGCAAGATGCTGCGGGCGCGCCTGTCGGTGACGCTCTGCACCGACAACCGCCTCGTGTCGCGCACCACGATGGTGGGGGAACTGCGCAAGGCGGTGGACACCTTCGGCCTGACCGCGGACGACCTGCGCCGCCTGCTGATCTACGGATTCAAGCGCTCCTTCTATCCTGGACCGTATCTGGAGAAGCGTGCCTACGTGCGCTCCGTCATTGATCACGCCGACCGCGTGCTGGCGGCGCAGGGTGCCGCCTAGCCGCAAGAATTCACCCAAGGCCCGCCTCCCCGGCGTCGTCCTTCTGCTGTGAGCGACGGGAAGCCTCCCTCCATGGGTCCCGGCGATCCGGCCGACGGCACGCTGCTGGCGGCCTTCGCCGCCGGCTCCGCGGAGGCCTTCGACCGGCTGGTCGAAAGGCATCAGGCGCGCCTCGTCCGCTTCGCCGCGGGCCTCTTGCGAGACCGCGAACGAGCGGAAGATGCCGTCCAGGAGACCTTCCTGCGCTTGCTCCGGAGTCCGCCCGCGATCGGCAGCGCGGATGACGCCGGACCCTGGCTCTTCCGAGTCTGCCGGAATCTCTCCTACGACCTGATGAAGACGGAAGCCCGCGAGCAGTCCCGGCGCGACCGGTTGCAAGCCGTCGCGCCTCCCACGCCCGACGAGCAGAGCGCCGAGGCCGAAGTGCTGGCGCTGGTGCGGCGCGAGTGGAATCTCCTGCCCGCGCGCGAGCGCGAGGCGCTGTGGCTGAAGGTGCACGAAGGCATGAACTACGCGCAGATCGGCGAGGTGCTCGGCGTCAAGCCGGGCACGGTCGGCTGGCTCGTGCACGAGGCGCTCAACCATCTGACGCAGCGGCTGCGGACCGTGCAGGCCTTGTAGGGGGGGGGTGAGGAACCAGCGATGAAAACCGACCGGAACGAGATGGATCCCCGCCGCGAAGCGCGGCTGACCGACTACCTGTGCGGCGAGATGAGCGCCGGCGACGCGCGCGCGCTGGAACAGGAACTGGCGCGCGACCCCGGGCTGCAGGCGCGGCTCGAGGAACTGCGCCGCGCGCTCGAGATGGTGCGCGCGGACGCGCCAACCTTGAGCGAGGGCCTGACGCCGGAGCGGCGCGCGGCGCTGCGCGCGGCAGCGGCGCAGATTGCCGCGGCGCAGCGCGACGGCCACGCCGGCGCCGCGCCCGACGCGGCCCCGACCCGCGTGTTGCGATTCCCGGCGTGGGCGCGCGCGGCGGCGGGCGTGCTGGTGATCGGCGGCATCTTCCTGATCTGGAAGGACCGGCCCGGGCCGACCGAGGAAGGTCGGGCGGCCGCCCTCGGATACGTGTCCGACGGTGTTGCGGCGCCGGGCTCCGCGGCCGTGAGTCCGCGCGGTGGCGAACCCCAGGCTTCTCCCGCTCCCCGTGCATCGGCGCTTGAGATGAAGGATGCGATCACGCAGTTGGGATATGGGGACGCCACGGAGCGCGCGGCGGTGCGTGTCCCGCCGCTTGCCTCCGAGCAGATTCTGCTCGACCCCAGCGTCGGGTTCTTCACCGAACCCACGCACCAGGGGCCAGAGGATTCGCATCAGGCGCTGCTGCTGCAGCCGGCGCCCCAGGAGGATGCGGCCTTCGTTGCAAAGGGATTCTACGCGGACTCGGTCAGTCTCGGCAGGCCACCGGCGGCGGAAGAGATCGTCAACGAGCGTGGTCGCTTCCAGGACAAGGCTCTGGGCGGTCTGGCTGCCGGCGTGCAGCAACCGCCTGCGGCGCCGCAGGGCCAGGATGGCAAGGAGCAGGTCGAGCGCGAGACCCGCGGCGCGTGGGACTACGACTCCAAGGACCTCCCGTCCCTCGGGTACGCCGGCGGCGGCGGGGGGAGGCGAGAGAAACTTGAGGATCCTGGCGCACCTCCGGCCGTGTGCGAGATCGTGGACGGCTACGGCCGTCGTTACGCAGACCGCGGTGTCGTCGTGCACCTGCGCCGTCTGCCCGCGGAAACGCCGCGCGACATGTTCTTCCGCTACTACGGCGACAACGCCGCGGTGCGCACGGCCGACGACGCGCTCTCGACCTTCGCCGCCGACGTGGACACCGCCTCCTATGCGCTGGGCCGCAACTACCTCGCGCAGGGCCACGTCCCGCCCAAGGCCGCAATCCGCACCGAGGAGTTCGTCAACTCCTTCAGGCAGGAACTCGCGCCGCCGGCCGCGGAGGATTTCGCGTTGAGCCTCGAGGCCGCGCCGACGCCCTTCGCGCCGGAGGGCCACGTGCTGCTGCGCTGCGGGATCAAAGCGCGCGAGGTCTCGCGCGCGGCGCGCAAGCCGCTCAACCTGGTCTTCGTGGTGGACAAGTCCGGCTCGATGGCGCGGGAGCAGCGCCTGGAACTGGTGAAGCGTTCGCTGGAACTCCTGGTGGACCAGATCCGCGACGACGACACGATCGGCATCGTCGCCTTCGATTCGGTCGGGCACGAGATCATCGCGCCGACGCCGGGCAGCGAGCGCTGGAAGATCCGCGAGGCGCTGCGCAAGTTGCAGACCGGCGGCAGCACCAACGCCGGCGAGGGTCTGGATCTCGGCTACGCGATGGCGGAGCGCGCCTTCCGCAAGGACGCGGTCAACCGCGTGGTGCTGGCCTCGGACGGCGTCGCCAACACCGGCGAGACCGACCAGAAGCGGATCCTGGAGCAGGTGCAGCGCAGGGCCGAGCAGGCGATTGACCTGACCACGATCGGCGTTGGCCTGGGCAACCACAACGACGCGTTCCTGGAGCGCCTCGCCGACGAGGGCGAGGGCTCCTGCCACTACGTGGACGGCTTCGACGAGGCCAAGCGAGTGCTGGTGGACGGCTTCACCGGCGCGATGCAGACCGTGGCGCGCGAGGTGAAGATCCAACTCGAGTTCCAGGGCGGCACGGTGACGGAATGGCGTCAACTCGGGTATGAGAACCGCGCGATCCTCGACCAGGATTTCCGCAACGACGCGGTGGACGCCGGCGAGGTGGGGGCCGGCCACGAGGTGGTCGCGCTGTACGAACTGCGACTGACCGCCGGCGTGGATGGCAGCGGCCGTCTCGCGACTCTGCGCGTGCGCTGGAAGCCTGACGGCGGCAGATCCTTCGTCGAACGCGAGGCCACCATCACCGCCGGCGATCTGCGCGCGAAGTGGGAATTCGCCTCGCCGCGCTTCCGCCTCAACGCAACTGTCGCGCAGTTCGCCGAGTTCCTGCGCCGCAGCGTGCACGCACGTGGCGACGACTACCGCCGTTTGCAGGATGAAGCGCGCGGCCTTGCCCGTGAAATCAGCGGCGATGCGCAGGTGGGAGAACTCCGCGATCTGGTGGAGCGAGCGGAATCGCTCGTGCGCCGGCTCTGGCCGGACGACGAACTCGCGCTGCTGGTGGACGAAGCGCGCCGCGCGCGCCTGCTCGAAGCCGAACTCGAGTGCGTGCGCGATCGCACCGAGAGCGTGGAGGAATTATTGAAGGAAGTGCGTCTTCAGAACGAAGCCCTCGAAAGCCGATTGCAAGAATTACTGCAACCGCGGTAGCCCTGCAGCCGTAAAGGGTCGGATCTTCCATGACGCACGCCCTCTGGATCAGCGTGGCCCTCTTGTTTCCCCAGGAACCTGGGAAGAACCAGGAGGGCTCTCCCGTCTCCGCCGCGGCCCGCACCGAGGACGAACGCGTCGCGCTCGAGGCGCACGCGATTCACCAGGCTGTGGATGTTTGGACCGCTGCGCACGCACGACTGAAGACCACCGACACGGGCGGCGGGCGCCTGCGCCTCGCCTCGGACTTCGGCGCCGCCGAGGTTGCCGACGCCGTGAAGCGCAGCGAAGGCCTGCTCGCGCGGCTCGACCGCGCCTTCGGAGCCCCGGATCAGCCGGAGGACGCGCGCCTGACCGGATTCCTGATCCGTGATCCGGCGGTCTATGCCGAACTCTGCGAGTTGATCGCGCGCACCGCGCCGTCGCAGGCCGACTTCATGGCGCGCTCGAAGGACACCGCGGGCTTCACGATCTACGCGCCGCCGCTCACGGCCTACTTCGCGGATCCGCGCTTGCAGGAGGAGGCGCGCTCCGATCACTCGCTGGCGCACTCCTTCGTACACCTCGAGATGTGGCGGCGCTGCGGGGCGCTGCCGCTGTGGCTGACCGAAGGTCTCGCATGTGCCGGCGAGGACGGCGCGTGGGGCGAGGTGTGGGCTTACTGGTACCGGGACGGCTTCGTCGCCGCGAGTTCGCACGGCGATTGGCGCGGCAAGCAGACCCAGAAGATCGTCGCTGCGCAGAAGGACCTGCGCGACCTGTTCTGCTATCCGGCGCGCCCCTTCGAAGAGGATCGCGCACTGCTGGCCTTCGCTTTCGCGACCTACGGCCTCGACGCCGAACCGAAGAAATTCGGCGCGTTCCTGACCGCGCTGCAGAGCGCCTATCAGCGAAGCCAGCCGCAGGGCGGCCGGCCGCAGATGGATCCGGAGACGGTCGAGGCCCTGCTGCACCAAACCTTCGGCGACGACTTCCTGAAACGCTTCCAGGCCTGGTGGAAGAAGCCGCCGAAGTGGCACGCGCAGCGGCGCTGATTGAACAGGATGCTGAAAAACTCATTCCGCCCCGAGCGCGGCCCTCACGGCCGACCTCGGCGTCGCCGGAACCCGCGCCTATTTGCCAATAGGCGCGGAACCCGGCTTCTTGATCTCGGCCGCGATCGCTCGCGCCGGGACGAAAGCACTTTTTCAGCAGCCCGTTAGTTGCCGCCTTCGAGTTGCCGCACGTCGGTCTGCGCGGGCAGGTCCGGGATCTTCTCCGGATCGCCCACGCGCAGGCGCGCCAGATCGCGGCCCGCGGGCAGGATCCGGCGCTCGTAGGAGCCGATCGCCTCGTTGTACTTCTTGACCGCGCTGCCGAGATGGCGGCCCGTGTCCGCGAGGTGCTCGGAGAAGGTCAGGAAGCGCTCGTACAGCAGTTGCGCCGCGCGCTGGATCTCTCGCGCGTTTTCCTCGACCGCGATGTGATCCCAGTTGAGCCGCACGGTGCGCAAGAGCGCGAGCAGCGTCACCGGGCTGGCGATCAGCACGCGCTGCGCGAGGCCCCACTCGAAAAGGTCGGTGTCCTCGGCGAAGGCGGCCGCGAGGAAAGGCTCGCCCGGCACGAACATCACGGTGAAATCCACGCTGCCGCCGAGCGACTTCGAGTAATCGCGTGAGGCCAGCGCGCGCACGTGCGTCTTCATGTCCGCGGCGTGTTGCTTCAGCCGCGCGCGGCGCGTCTCCTCGTCGTGAGCCTCGGCGGCGTCGAGATACGCCGCGAGCGGCACCTTGGCGTCCACCGGGATCGCGCCGCGGCCGGGCAGGCGCACCACCAGATCCGGCCGCTGTCCGCCCTCGGTGACGGTCTGCTCGTCAAAATCGCAGTGCGGCTGCATGCCCGCGAGTTCGACGAGCCGGCGCAGCGTGGTCTCGCCCCAGCGCCCGCGCGCCTGCGAGGAGCCGCGCAGCGCGGTCGCCAGTTTCTCGCTCTGGCTCTTCAACTCCGCGGCGCTGGTCTTGAGTTCCCGTAACTGCTGCTCGAGCGAGCCGTAGGCCTGCGCGCGCTTCGACTCCAGCGCCTCCGTGGCCGCCTTCAGATCCTTGAGCCTGGCGTCGAAGGGCTGGAACTTCAGGTCGGCCTGCGTCAGCAACTGCTGGGTGTTGCGCTGCAGAGCCTCGCCGGCCAACGCCTGAAAGGAGCGCTCCAACTCCTTGCGCAGATCCTCCGCGGTCTGCCGTTGCAGTGCGATGGCGCGCTCCTTCTCCTCGCTGCGGGCCTGGGCGTCGGCGGCCTGCCGTTCCAGCAGGCTGACCTTCCGCTGGGCGAGCGCCCATCCGAACGCACCCCCGGCCACGGCCCCGAACAGGAGGCCAAGCAGGCAGGCGAGGGTGGCGAGCATGGCGCGCGGACGGCGGAAGGAGGATAGCCGCCCTGCCGCCCGTTGAACCGGCTGCGACCGCGCGCCAGACTGGGATCGGCAATCCCCATGCTTGAGGCCCTCCTACTGCTGGTTCAGCCTGCGCCGGCCGGTCTCGCCGCGCAGGATCCCGCGCCGCGCGCGGCGCACGTCAAGTCGGAGCGCGTCGAGTTGCGCGCCTTCTTTGACGCGCGCAGCCCGGCCGTCGCCGACTTCGCGCAGGGCACGCCGCTGCGCGTGATCGAAGTCAAGACGCCGTGGGCGCGCGTGCAAGCGCCGGGCGGCCTCGACCTCTGGGTGCACCGCGATTTCGTCGCCTGGCGCGGCGCCGACGGCACGATCACCTCCGCCAACGTCAACGCGCGCCCGCTGCCGCATACCGAGCCGCCTTCCTCGCCGCTCGGACGCTTCGAGAAAGGCGAGGCCGTAGTCCGCGTCGGCAGCCAGGGCGAGTGGTTCCGCGTGCGCGCGCCCGAGCGCATCGCCGCCTGGGTGCCGGTGGACGCGCTGGAGATCCTCGCCGCGGAGCCGTCCGGCTGGAGCGAGGCGTGGAGTCGCGCCGCCGCCGCCCGGGCCGCGGTGCGCGACGAGCCGCCGCCCGCGCCCGAGCCGGCGCCGATCCCCGCGCCGCAACCGGCTCCCGCGCCCGAGCCCCCCCCTGAAGCGGCGGAGAAGGCTGATGCTCCCGCCGCAGCCGCCCCGGCGGCTGCGCGCCGCGGCCCGCGCACCTTCCCGCCGGCGCAAGTCGCCAAGGATCCTGCGCGCTGGCTGCATCTGGCGCAGCAGGATCTGGCGGACTACCGCAACGCGCTGGTGGCGTCCTTCGACGCGTGGAGCGACGCGCGCTCCGCCGAACTCGAGTCGGCCTTCACCAACGTTCTCTGGCACGGATCGCTGACCGCGGACCTCGACGGCGCGCGCCGCGGGCTGACCGGACTCGATGCGCTGCGCCGCTCCACCGCCGACTGGCTAGAACTGGAGCAGAAGCGCTTCCGCGCGGCGGGAGACGCGGAATCCGCCGAGCGCTTCGCCGCCCGCGCACGGACGCTGGCCCGCGGCTGGGGCGAAGACGGCGAAGGCGGCGCGCTGCTGACCGGCTGGGTCGAGATGCGGCCCGGCGCCGGGCCGCGCCTGCTGTACTCGATCGTGCGCAACGGCATGGTGGCCGCCGCGCACGATGCGACCGGCCGCTGGGACCTTTCGGACTACGCCGGCCGCGAGGTCGTCGCGCGCGGCAGTTGGCGCGAGGACCCGCAGGCTCCGGGCGGCCGCGTTCTCGCGCTCACCGAGGTGCGTATGCTGCCGGCGGTGTCGTTGCGTTAGCTGGCGCCGGATAGGCCGCGAGCACGCGCGCGCGCAGCGCGTCGAAGTCTCCGCCGACGAGCGCCGCGCGGGCCCGGCGCAGCAGATCCTGCAGGAAGTGCAGGTTGTGGTGCGCGAGCAACGCGAGCGGCAGGATCTCGGAGGCCTTCAGTCCTGCGCGCACGGCGCCGCGCGGCACGCTGGTCGCGCAAGCGTCGCAAACACAGCCGGGCTCGATCGGGCGCGGGTCGGCAGCGAAGGCCGCGTTCTTCAGATGGAGCGCGCCGTCCCAGGTCAACGCCGAGCCGAAGCGGCCGGTGCGCGTGGGATAGACGCAGTCGAAGAGGTCCATGCCGCGCGCGACTGCCTCGACGAGGTCGCGCGGGGTTCCGACGCCCATCAGGTAGCGGATGCACTCCGCGGGCAGGTGCCGCGCGGAGTGCTCGACGCCCAGCATCATCGCCGCGGGGCCCTCGCCGACGCTCACGCCGCCGATCGCGTAGCCGTCGAACTCCATGCCCACCAGTGCGCTCGCGCAGGCTTCGCGCAGGTCAGCATGCACGCCGCCCTGCACGATGCCGAACAAGGCCTGCCCGCTGCGCGCGAGCCCGCCGCGTGCGGCATGCAGTTCGCGCTGCTCGTGCGCCCAGCGCAGGGTGCGCGCCACGGCGTTGGCGACGCTGTCACGCGCGCGCGGATCAGCCGGGCACTCGTCGAGCACCATCGCGACGTCGGGGCCGAGCGCGGCCTGGGTCGTGAAGGCGAGGCGCGGCGTCCACCGCACCATCTGCCCGCCGACCGGATGCGGCATCTCGATCGCGTCGTCGGTGATCCGGCTCGCGCCGAGCGAGAAGCCCTGGAACCCGCCCGAATCGGTCAGCACCGGCCCGTCCCAACCCATGAATCGGTGCAGTCCGCCCAGAGTCCGCACCGTCTCGGCGCCGGGCCGCGCGAAGAGATGGAAGGCATTGGCGAGCATCATCTGCACGCCCATCGGCCGCATGCGGTCGGGCCAGGGCCCGCGCAGCAGGCCGCGCGTCGCGACCGGCATGAAGGCCGGCGTGTCCACCGTGCCGCGCGCCGTGTGCAGGCGGCCAAGGCGCGGGCCGGACGCGCCGCCGCGCAGCAACTCGAAGCGCAGGCTCAATTCAGCAGGTCTCCGGTCAGCGGCCGGATTTCGGCGCCCGGATAGTAGTGCGCCAGGATGGCGCGCCAATCCTCGCCGGCGCGCGCGCGCCGCTGCGCGCCTTCTTGACAAAGTCCGACGCCGTGGCCGCTGCCGTGGCCTTCGAGCAGCAGCGCGCCGTCCTCGCGCACCAGCGCACGCGTCCAGACCGTGGACGGCACGCGCAGGCGCAGCCGCGCCTCTTCCGCCGGGCCGTCGTAGTGGCGGTCGGAGCCGAGGAAGCGCGTGCGCAGCATCCGGCCCGCGGGATCCCGCTCGAGCGAGTGCAGGCTGCGCAACCACGCGCCCAGGCCGAGCGCGGCCGCGGCGGCGTCGAGGCGCTCGGCGCCGACCGTCGCGCGCCACGGCCGGCTCGTGCCGCGGCACCCGCGGTCGGCGACGCCCGCGAGCGGGGGACAGGAGTCCGCGACGAAGCCGAGTGTGCGGGCGTCGGCGGTGTGACCGGCGCAGTTCGCGTGGAAGAAGGCCGGCAGCAGTTCGCCGTGCCACACGAGCACCTGGCCGCGGGTGGCCGCGACCGCGCGGCGTGCGGCGTCGGTGTGCCAGTCGGTGCCGCGGAACACCTGGTCGCCCGGCGTGTCGCGCAACGCGCCCTTGCGCGCCTGCAACTTCCACAGGCCCCAGGTGCGCGCGGCGACGGCCTGCGCGCGCATCGCCGCGTCGGACTCGTGCAGGCTCGTCGGAAGTTCGCCGCACAGCACGCCGAGCACGTACTCCTCGAGCGGCAGGTGCAGCACCAGCCGCAGGCCCGCGGCGGCGCCGTCCTCGCGCAACACGCCGATCTCCAGCGCGCCGCTGAAGCGCTCGTCGGCGAGGCGCAGCGCGTCGTCGCCGTTCGGCGCGAGCACCACCCGGTCGCGGCCGGACAAGATCGGGCCGACCTGAACGCCGGTCGGGTCCGCGCGCAGGCTGCCGCTCAAGCCGGTTCCATCCTGCAGCCGCGCGCCATCCTCGTCGAGCAGGCGCCAGCGGCCCTCGACCCCGAGCAGGACTTCCGGATCGCCCTCGAAGCGCATCAGCCGCACCGCGACCGCGGGCTCCAGCGCTGGGGGGGGGGATCCGTGCAGCGCGGCCGCGTCGGCGAGCGCCGCGAGGCGCGCGGCGCCCGTCTCGGCGGCGGCGGCGGCGCGCTGGTCCGGAGCCGCCCACGGATCGCGATCCGGCCCGAGGGTGCGCGCGCCCAGCCACAGCAGGCCGAGCGCGAGCGCAACCCCGGCGAGCCAAGTTCCCGGTCGCTCCGCGGCGCGCATGTCAGCCCGCCACGAAGAGCGGCGCGCCGGCGGGCGGCTCGAGCCCGCACGCGCCCCAGCCCGCGCGCGTCAGCATGCGGCCCTGCGGGGTGCGGCGCAGCAGCCCGCGCCGGATCAGCCAGGGCTCCACCACCTCGGCGAGGGTGTCCTCCTCCTCGTCCACTTCGACGGCGAGGTTCTTGAGGCCGAGCGGTCCGCCGCCGGAGCGCGCCAACACCTCCAGCACGCGCCGGTCGGAGCGCTCGAGGCCGTGGCGGTCGATCGCCAACATCTCGAAGGTGCGGGCGACCGTGCCGCGATCCACAGCGCCGTCGCCCTGCGTCTGCGCGACGTCGCGCGCGCGCCGCAACAGCCGGTTGGCAATGCGCGGCGTGCCGCGCGCGTGCTCGGCGAGCAGCGTGCGCCCCTCCGGCGCGAGGCCGACGTCGAGCAGGCGCGCCGAGCGCTCGAGGATGCGCTCGAGGTCGGCAACGGGGTAGGGCTCGAAGTGCACCACGTGGCCGAAGCGCGAGCGGAAGGGGGGGGTGAGCAGAGCCTCGCGCGTGGTCGCCCCGACCAGCGTGAACGGCTGCAAATCGAGTTTGAGCAGCCGCGCGTGCACGCCGCTGTCCAGCGTCCACTCGATCGCGAAGCGATCCATCGCGCCGTAGAGGTATTCTTCGACCTCGTGCGGCAGGCGGTGGATTTCGTCAATGAACAGCACCGACCCGCGCTCCAACTGGGAAAGGATTCCCACGAGATCCTTCGCGCGGTCGAGCGCCGGGCCGCTGGTCACGCGCAGCGGCGCGCCAATCTCCGCCGCGAGCACGAATGCCAGGGAGGTTTTGCCCAGCCCGGGCCCGCCGGCGAAGAGCAGGTGCTCCAGCACCTCGCCGCGGCCGCGCGCAGCCTCCACCATCATCTTCATGGGCTGGAGGCCCGCCTCCTGGCCGAGGAAGTCCGCGAAGCGCCGCGGCTGCAAGCCGCGCTCGAATTCGCGTTCCGCCGGGGCAGCCAGCCCCGGCTCGAAGGACGAAGCTTCCATCAGACCCCGATTCTGCCGGGGCAACCCGGCGATTTCCAATCCCGATGCCCCCAGGTCAGGGGGTGCCAGCGGCTCCCCGCGCTGCTAGCCTGTCCCGCCCCGGCTGTGCGACTCCGCACCTCCGGGGGTCGAGACCGCCCGAATTTGTCGCTGAAATCGCGGGAAACCAGGGCTGGCATGATGTTTGCTCTTCCAGCATCACGCACAGAAGCGTTCAAGGAGACACCGCCGGATGAACTGCCGCCTGATTCTGACCCTGGCCGGATTGACCCTGGCCGGATCCGCCTGTTTCAACACCGACCAACGGGCAGACCCGGATGCCTTCGCCAGCGACGCGTTGATGAAACTCGTCGAGGTGCAGAACGGCTTCGGCCGGCTGCTGCCCTACGTGGTGGCGGTGCCGGACCCGGTGACCGGGCAGCCGTCGTCGCAGTTGATCGAGATTCGCACGCTGGACGATCTCTTCAACAATCCGTCGTCGGACACCAATCCGATCCTGCCGCCGTCCACCTGGCCGCTGACCACGATCAACCCGGCTGGCCGCACCGGCAACCACTTCGTCTCGCTCAAGTTCACGCGCTCGATAGATCGGACCTCGATTCTCGATCCGACCGCGGGCGGCCTGGCGAACAACGGCCTGACCGGCACGGTCCTGGTGGTGGCTTATGACCCGATCAGCGGCGAGAGCGCGGCGGTTCCAGGCCGCGGCTTCGTGGATGGCTACACCTACGCCGGCGTCGGGCCCAAACTCGAGCGCTGGGTGAGCGCCGGCACCGGCGGCGGCGTGGACGCTTTGATCGTCAAGCGCGGCGGCAACGAGATCACTCCGGGCGTCGGCTTCCCGGGCACGGACGATCCGGACAGCGGGATCATTGACGGTGGATTCGTCGGTTCCTCGGCGCTCGTGTTCCCGACGGTGTTCGTCTTCGTCATGGACAGCGACCAGAACCTCTCCACTTACGAGGCCTTCCCGGAGAACAAGGTCATTCGCGTGGTGATCGCCGGCGCAGAACTCGACTGCACCAGCGACGAGACGATCGCCGCCGGCGTGCGGGCGACCTCGGGCCGCGTGCTGGAGGAGGGCGGCATTGCCACCTCTTCAGTCGGCGCCGACAACACCCTTCCGGTGCCTCTGCTCGATGGTTCCAGCGGCTTGCCGGTCACCTGCCCTGCGGATCTGGATGTGGACCTCCCGTGCGACGTGCAGATCCACTTCGCGTACAGCGAGGCCTGCCAGCCTCACTCGATGGGTCCGCTGCCTGCCGCTGTGCCGCCTCCGCCCTCGAACGAGTTCACGGTGGAATTCCTGCCGCCGGTCTCGCCGAACAGCCCGCCGCCCGGCAGCACGATTCAACTTCCGTACACGGTTCAGCCCGTCGGCCCCTTCAACTTCACGGAATTCATCGTGCGGCCGATCGTTGCTTTCCCGGGCAGCGATCCCTTCGGCGCGCAGGCCGTCGCGACGGTCACCTATTTCCACAACGCCGCGGTGGACCTCTTCCTGAACACCGACAGCGCCTCGCTGGACAGGACGCCGATCATGTTCTCGGTCGGCTCGGATTGCCCGGGCCTCGTCAATGTGCCGGTGCAGCCGGGCGCGATCCTGGTCGCCAGCAACGGCGGCGGACCCACCGGCGGCGTGCGGGTGATTGACCTCGACGGCTTCGGCCAGGGCACCGGCGATCCGACGCACGACTTCATGAACTCGCTCTACAACGTGAGTTTCGACGAAGACGGCAATCCGGTCGGCGGCGACGTCGCGAAGTTCCCCTTCAACCCGAACCTGAGCGTGCCGGACATCTTTCCGCCGCTCTCGTCCGACACCACTTCGCTGGCGGGCGGCTCGCGCGGCGTCTTTACGCTGGCGCAGGACTCGACGCTGCGCACGCAACTGCTCACCTCCGAGCAGGTCGGCACGGTGCTCGACATGCAGTTGGGCCACCCGCTCGACCGCGTGTTCAACAACTTCGACTGCCTCTCCGGCGGCCGCAACCTGTGCGCCAACGCGGCGTTCCAGTTGCACCCGCTCAACCTATTTCCGACCGCGGGCAACTCGATCTCGCACTCGCCGCACCCGAACCCGCCGCGCCTGCGTCTCGCGCCGTCCTGCTTCTCGCCGTTGATCCAGACCGAGGAGCCGACCTTCGGCGACGCCAACCGCGACGGCGCGGTCGCCACCAACCTGCTGGTGCCGGGCGACCCCTTCGGCGACATCGGCGGCCTGGGGCCGAGCGGCCTGCTGACCCAGTCGCTGGTCTACGCGGGCTTCTGGGGTCCCGCCCCGGCCGCGCAGTCCTGCCCGCAGTTCACTCTGCGCCAGCAGATCGGCCACTTCCTGTACATCCTAGACTCGTCGGCCGACCGGATCCTGGTGGTCAACAGCAACCGCATGACGATCATGGACGTGATTCCGATCGCCGATCCGCGCGACCTCGCGATCTCGCCGGACATGAACACGATGGCGGTCAGCAACAAGTCCACCGACACGGTCTCCTTCATTGACACGAACCCGAACTCGCTGACCTTCCACACGCTGATCAAGACGATCGTGCTGGTGGACGAGACCAACAACCGCAAGGGCAGCGGCCCGAGCGAGATCGTGTGGCAGCCGGAAGGCGAGGACATCCTGGTGGTCTGCGAACGCTCGCAGTCGCTCGCGATCATCTCGGGCGGCAGCCTCGAGGTGCGCAAGATCATTCCGGGCGTTACGCGGCCGCGCCTGCTCGCGGTCACCAACCGCGACGTCTTGATCGGCTTCAACTCGCAGTTGTACTACGCCTACGTGATCTCGGAGGAGGGCCAGATCTCGATCTTCGAGTCGGGTCCCGACGGCGTCCAGGGCATCGGCTTCGACGACATCATCGGCAAGCCCGCTCTGGACGGTCGCAACGGTCTGACCGGCGCGAGCGCGGTATGCATGAACCCGAGTTCGCAGGGCCGCCTGGCGGTGTTCATCGCCTACCGCGACGGCGGACGCGGCGCGGTCGGCGAACTGTGGCTCGACAACGCGCCTGGCGGCCCGCGGCCGGTGAACCTGCCCGTTGGCTTTCTGCCCGACCCGAACTTCCGCGCGAAGGAGTGGAAGTTGGTCCACGACTACAAGGACGTGTTCTCCTCGTCCTCGATCGTGGACCTCGCGGTGGACGACATGAACAACATCGGCGGTCAGGCCTACGCGCTGGCCGGTAACGTGGGCAGCATACCGGTCCTGCACTCCTGCAAGTCCTTCCACCGCCCGATCCCGGGCGGGCAGACTGCGGTCTCCTTCCCGCGATTCCTGTTCGCGGCGAACGCCAACGGGCTGGTGGACGTGCTCGAGTTGAGCACCGGCCGACCCTTCGTGAATCCGATCCAGGTCCCCGGCGCATCGGTGCTCTGCCACTGGTGGCGCCAGTAGGGCCAGGGAGTCCTTCCTCGCGCAGGCGGGCTGGCGATCCCAGCCCGCCTGTTGCTTTCGTGGCGATCTCTCGCGGCCCTCGCGGAAGAGCGACGGATTCGCGGAAACAACGCGCATCTGAACTTGCAAGCGTGGAGAGGACCGCGCGCCGCCGATCCGGCCGGCGCCGCGCCGGCATTCGTGAACACGAACCCATACCAACCCTAGAATCCAGCACGATGCCCGCGCCGTCCGGTCACGAGGTCCAGGCCCTCTTCGCGGACATCGCCCCGCGCTATGACCGGCTGAACCGGATCTTGAGCCTCGGCCTTGACCAGCGCTGGCGACGACGGGCGGTCGCGGGCCTCGGCCTGCCATGCGGCTCCCGCGTGCTCGACCTCTGCTGCGGGACCGGCGACTTCGCGCTGGCCTGCGCCGGGCCGGGTGGTCATCAGGTGGTCGGCGCTGATTTTGCGCAGCCCATGCTGCGCCTCGCCGCGGACAAGTCGCGCCGCAGTCCGACGCAAGCGGCCGGCTTCGTGCGGGCCGATGCGCAGTGTCTGCCCTTCGCCGACCATTCGTTCGACGGCCTCACGGTCGCGTTCGGGTTACGCAACGTGGAGGATCCCGCGCGAGCGCTGCGCGAATGCCGGCGCGTGCTGCGCTCCGGCGGCCGCCTCGCGGTGCTCGAGTTCTTCCGCGTGCCGAACCGGGTTTGGCGCGGCCTGTTCCGGCTCTACTTCCACGGGGTCGCGCCGCTCGCCGCGCGCGTGGCCGGCACTCCGCGCCCGTCGGCCTACCGCTACCTGCCCGCCAGCGTGGACGACTTCGTGCTGCCGGACGGCTTTCGCGCGTGGCTGGGGCAGGCCGGTTTCGCTGCGGTGCGCACCGAATCCTTCAGCGGAGGAGTGGCGCTGCTGCTGACGGCCACCGCTGGGGTAGGGGGGGGGATGGTGGGGAGCGCGTCCGCGTGAGCGCCGACGCCCCCGCTTCGCCTGCCGCCGCGCGCGCCCGCGGCCCGCGCCGCGGCGGCCCGGATGCCGGTCAGGTCGCCGACCGCGGCCAGGATCCTGCAATCACCTTTCTGCTGCTGCTCCCGCTCGGGCTGCTGCACTTGAGCGCCGCGCGGCCGGAGGACAGCGGAGCGTGGTCGTTGATCGAGCGCGCTCTCGACCGCTGCGGCGCGTGGGCCGCGCCGGCCCTCGGCGCCGCGCTGTTGCTCGCGCTCTTCTGGGCCGTCGGCCGCGTGCGCGATCGCAGGCTTGCGTGGCGGACCGGCAGCCTCGCCGGCGTGATCGAAGGGCTGCTCTGGGGCCTCGCGCTCGGTCCCGTGCTCCGTTTCGCGACCGCGGTTCTCCCGCTCGAAAGCGGACCGCTCGCGCTGGGCGAGACACACGAGCAGATCGCCCTCGCAGCCGGCGCCGGCCTCTATGAAGAATTGATCTTCCGTGCGCTGCTGTGCGGCGCGGGTGCGCTGCTGCTCGAGAGCCTGATCGGACTTCTCGGCTGGAACTCGATCGCCCGCCCGCTCGCGCTCGCGGTCGCACTGACCGCGTCTTCGCTGATTTTCGCCTGGGCGCACGTGCTCGGCGACTCGCAGGCCCTCGACCCGGAGGTGTTCGCGTTCCGCGCCCTCGCCGGGCTCGCCTTCGGCGGGATCTTCCTGCTGCGCGGACTGGCCGTCGCCGCCTGGAGCCACGCCGGCTACGACTCACTGCTGCTCCTCGCCTGAACCATGTCCGGCACCCCGCGCAAAATCTTCCTCGGCGTCAGCGGCGCGAGCGGCGCGCCCTACGCGGTGCGCACTCTGCAAATGCTGGTAGCGGCCGGTGCGCAAGTGGACCTCGTCTACTCGCCGACCGCCCGCCGCGTGCTGCGCGAGGAGTGCGGACTCGATTTCGACGGCAAGGACCCGCGCCCCTTGCTCGCTCCGGGACAGGACCACACTGCGGTGCGTTGCCACGATCACGCCGACGTCGGCGCGCCTCCGGCCAGCGGCACCGCGCTCGGTGACACCGCGATCCTTGTGCCCTGCTCGCTGACGACGCTCGCCGGCATCGCCGAAGGCCGGGCCGGCAATCTGATCGAGCGCGCCGCGCAGGTCGCGCTCAAGGAAGGCCGGCGGCTGATCGTGGTGCCGCGCGAAGCGCCGCTCGCGCGGACGCACCTCGACCAGTTATCCCGACTCGCGTGGGCCGGAGCGGTGATCCTTCCGGCCTCGCCGGGCTTCTATCACCGGCCACGCACCATCGCGGATCTCGTGGATCACGTCGCCGCGAAGATTCTCGGCGTTGCGGGGATCGCACAATCCGCGGTTCCGCCGTGGGACGGGGGCAGCGCGCGATGAGCCGCCTGGCGCGCACGCTGCGCATGATCCGCGTCGAGCACAGCGTGTTCGCGCTGCCTTTCGCGCTGGCCGGGGCCTGGCTCGCGGCGGGCGGCGTGCCGCGCTGGACCGATCTCGCGCTGCTGGTCGCGGCGGCCGTCGCCGCGCGCTCGGCCGCGATGGCCTTCAACCGCCTCGTGGACGCTCCCTTCGACGCCGCGAATCCGCGCACCGCCGCGCGCGAGATTCCGCGCGGACGGATCTCCCCGGCCTTCGCCGCCGGCTTCACTCTCGCCTGCTCGATCGCCTTCGTTGGCGCTGCCTATCTCCTGGCTCCGCTGTGCGGCGCGCTCGCGTTGCCGGTGCTCGCCGTGCTGCTCGGATATTCCTACCTCAAGCGCTGGACTTGGCTCTGCCATGCCGGCTTGGGACTCGCGCTCGCCTGCGCGCCGGCCGGAGCCTGGCTCGCGGTGCGCAAGGAGTTCGCGCCCGACTGGTGGTTGCCGCTCGCTCTCGGCGGCGGCGTGCTTGCCTGGGTTGCCGGCTTCGATCTGCTGTACTCCTTGCAGGATGCGGAACATGATCGGCGCTCCGGCCTGCGCTCCTTCCCTGCGCAGTTCGGCAGCCGCGCAACGCTCGCACTCTCGGCCGTTCTATTCGCGAGCGCGCTGGCACTGTGGGCCTGGACCGGCCACGCCGCGAGCCTGCGCTGGCCCTTCTGGCTCGGCTGGTCCTTGGTCGCCGGACTGCTCGCCGCAGAGCAGGTGCTCGTGCGGCACGGCGGCCTCGCGCGCGTCCCCACGGCCTTTTTCACGCTGAATGCATGGGTCGGACCGGTGTTCTTCCTCGGACTCGCCGGCGCGCTGCCCGGCGCTTCCGTGGCGCAGGTAGCCTGAACCCTTCGTGAGCGCAGCCGCCCGACGCCCGCGCGCGCCCGATCCCGGCGCGGTGAGCCGCAGTTGGTGCGAGCGCGCCGCGCGCGGTGAGTTGCCGCCGCTGCTCCTAGTGCTGCCGCCGACGGGCGGCGAGGAGGAGTCGTGGTTCGGCGAGCGCGTGTGCGACGCGGCGCGGCGGGCGGCGCGCGGCGAAGCCGGGCTCGAACTCGGCGATTTCGACGCCGGCTCGCCGGATTTCACGCCAGCCCGCGTCGAGGAATTCCTGGGCGCAGCCTCGCTGTTCGCGCCGGCCCGTGCGCTGCTCTTGACGCGCGCCGGCAAGGCGCTGAAGCGCTGGCCGCGCCTCGCCGACGCGATCGCGCGCGCCGCCGCCTCCGAGGGCGGCCCGCGCTGGATCGTGGTGCAGGCCGAGGGTTCCGGCGCCGCTGCGGCATGCAAATCGCTGGCCGCACGCGCCGAGAAGATCGGCGGTGAAGTGCTGCGCTTCCGCGCGCTCTACGCCGATCCGCCGCCGTGGCGGCCGGATCCGGACGCGAGCGAGGCCGCGGAGTTCGCGCGCGCCGAAGCCGCGGCCTCCGGAACTCGGCTCGCTCCCGGAGCCGCGGGCGCGCTGGTGGAGATCGCCGGCGGGCGGCCCGCAGACCTCATGCAGGCGCTGGACCATCTCGCGCTGCTCGGCCTCAACCCGGTGGAGGTCGAGGCGGTGCGTGCGGTGGCCGCACACAGCGCGGAGGGCAGCGCCTCCGGCTTCGCCGATGCAGTGCTGCTCGGCGAGACCGCCGAGGCATTGCGCGTGCTGCGGCGCTTGGAGCGCCAGGGCCTGCGCACCTGGGACGGGCGGCGGCTCATGCCGCGCGAGGCCTTCGGTCTGCTGGCCGGGGCTCTCGCGCGCGAACTCGCGCGCACGCGCGCCGTGCGCGACGCGGTGGATGAGGGCGCCGATCCCGAGGCAGCGCTCGCGAGTGCGGGCGGCGGCATGCCCGGGCGACGCAGACTCGAGCGGAGGTTGCCGCGCTGCCCGCAGTCGCGGCTCGATGAAATCGAGTGCGCGCTGCTGGAGGCGGAGCGCCGCGTGAAGCGCGAGGGCTGGCGCGAGCCCCTGCACGCGCTTGAAGTGCTCGCGCTCGCTGCGTTCCGGCCAGGAGCGGCGGCGGGGAGCGCGGCGTGAGCAGGATCCTCCCGCTCGCTCCGGTGGTGGTGGATCAGATCGCCGCTGGCGAGGTCGTCGAGCGGCCCGGCTCGGTCGTCAAGGAACTGGTCGAGAACGCGCTCGACGCCGGCGCGCGCCGCCTCGAGATCAGGCTGGAGGAGGGGGGGATCCGCCGCATCGAGGTACGCGACGACGGCGCGGGCATCACGGCCGAGGATTTGCCGTGGGCGGTCGCTGCGCACGCGACCAGCAAACTCGCGCGTCCGGAGGATTTGGAGTGCATCGCGACGCTCGGCTTTCGCGGCGAGGCGCTCGCCTCGATCGCCGCGGTCAGCCGTTTGTTGCTGGTTTCACGCCCGCGCGACGCCGCGCAAGGCGCCGGCATCCGCGTCGAATTTGGGCGAGTGTCCCCGGTCGAGGCCGCGGCCGCCGCGCCCGGCACCCGGGTGGTGGTCGAGGACCTGTTCGCCGAACTGCCGGCGCGGCGTAAATTCCTGAAGCAGCCTCACACCGAGGCGGCCCACGCGGCGGCGTGGGTCGAGCGTCTTGCGCTGGCGCACGGCGACGCCGGATTCCGCCTGGAGCACGCGGGCAAGGTGCTGCTCGCGGCGGAACCGGGCGAGGACCTCGTCACGCGCTGCGCGGCGGTGTTCGGTCCGGCCGTCGCCGGCCGCATGATCGCGCTCGCGCGCCGCGACGGACCGGTGATCCTCGATGCGCGCGTGGGTCCGCCCGAGGCGGCGCGGCGCGATTCCGGGCGCGTACACGTGTTCCTGAACGGGCGCTGGGTGCGCGATCCGCGCATCGTGCGCGCGGTGCGCGAAGGAGTGAAAGAATTCGTGCCGGTCGGCCACTGGCCGGTGCTGGTGCTGATGATCGGCCTGCCGCCGGACCGCGTGGACGTCAACGTACACCCGCAGAAGACCGAGGTGCGGCTGCGCGATGAGCGCGTGGTGCTCGGCTCGATCATCTCGACGCTGCGCAGCGGCCTCGCGCGGGCTCCGTGGGCGACGCGCAGCGTCGGCGCAGTCGGCAGCGCGGGCGCCGGGCAGGTGGCCGAGCGCTCGATCCCGGCGACTTGGCGCGAGCCGCCCGCGCCGCTGTTGCCGCTCGCGCGGCCGTCCGTCTCCGAGGCTGCGGTCGGCCCGCTGATCTCGGTGGCGCGGACCTTCCTGGCGCGTGAAGTCGAGGGCGGCATGGAGATCCTCGATCAGCACGCGCTGCACGAGCGCGTGAATCTCGAGGAGTTACGGCGCGAGGTGCGCGGCGGCCGCGTGGTGATGCAGCCGCTGCTGGTGCCGGTCCTCGTCGAGGTGACGCGCGAGGAGGTGGATGCGCTGCTGGCGCGGCGCGACGCGCTCGCGCGCCTCGGTGTGGATCTGGAAGCCTTCGGTCCCACGACGGTGGCGATTCGCGGCGTTCCTGCGCGCCTGGAGCGGCTGCGGCCGGAGAGACTGGTGGACGACCTGCTCGAAATCGTGCGCGAGGAGCGCGAGGCCTCGCCCGAGCGCCTGCAGGAGGAGATCCTGTTCCGGATGGCTTGCCGCGGCGCTGTGATGGCCGGCGACCGGCTCGAAGCCGACGCGTTGCAGGGCCTGCTGCGGCGCGGCGCGGAACTTCCGCAGGACCGCACCTGCGCCCACGGCCGCCCGGTGCGCGTGTTTCTCTCGGTGGCCGACCTCGAGAAGGCCTTCCACCGCCGCTAGGTCAGCGGTGCCCTAATCAGTCCGTCAGCGGCTGATCCACCCAGCGCAGCGAGCGGATCTCGATAATCCGCGAAGGGGGGGGGAGGTCCGGGTCGTCCTGCGGCTCGTCCGCAGAGGGCGGCAGGATCTCCGTGACGATCAGCGGGATCGCGCGGCCGTTGAAACGCCGATACTGGGCCAGCCGTAGGTGGCGCTCGATCGGCGCGGGTTGCTCTGCGCGCGCCTCGGGATCGGGATTCGGGAGGCGCAGGAACATCTCGGAAGGCAGCGGGCCGTCGGCGCCGTCCTGCTCCGGCAGCACCAGAGTGAACTGCCACAGATGTTCGCCGCGCCGCACGCTCCCGGCGAGCAGGCGCTCCCGCTGCGGGCCGCTCGCGAGACGCAGGTCTTCCGCGGCGCGGGAGAGCGCGGCGAGATCGAGCACCAGCAGCAGGTCGGCGGAGAACTCGAGCGCCTCGTCAATGGCGGCGCGATCCTGCTCGAACTCGTGCGCGGACAAGTCCTGCAGCGGCGCCTTGTCGTCGTTCAGGTCGCGCAGCCAGTAGGAACGGCCGTTGAAACCCTTCTCCACCCGCGTGCCCTTGTCCGGATCGTGCAGGCGCACCACGACGGTCGCCGCGGCGCGGCAACTGTATTGCAGCCCGAAGTCGTACTCGTTGGGGGTGTCGTCGTGCCGCTCGCGCAGATTCAGGTCCACGTCGAAGCCGTCCACCGCGCGTCCGACGCCTGCGGCGTACTGCGCGTCGGCAACCGCCTGCAGCAGCGCCGCGGCTTGCGGGTCGGAGGGCGCCGGCGCGGGGGTGGTCGCGGGTGCTTGAGCGAGAACGAAAATCAGCGCGAGCGAAGCGAGCATGAATCGTGTGCGCGAGGGTCCTATCCTACGGGTGGCTTGGATCTCCTGCAGGACTTTCCCACGCTGCGCGCGCCCGCCCCCGGCGTTGAGTTCGTGGCCCTTCCCGACGCCCGCTTCAAGCGCGCGCTGTTGCACCTGCACTTCGAACTGCCGCTCGACGATCGTTCTGCTGCCCGCACGCTGCTCGCGCAAGTCCTGCCGCACGGAAGCGAGCGCCATCCGGGCCGCATATGGATCGCGCAGGCGTTGCAGGAGGCGTACGGCGCCGAGATGGACCTTGCCTGCGAGCGCAGCGGCGAGAGCCAGCAGATCACGCTGCGCCTCTCGTGGGTGGGCGAGAAATTTCTGCCGGCCGGCAGCCAGGTGTTGCCGGGTCTGCTGAACCTCGCGCGCGAGGTCTGGGAACGGCCGCTGCGCGGGCCGGCCGGCGCTCCCTTCGATCCCGAAACCGTCGCGCTCGAGCGCGCGCAGTTGCTCCGGCGCATCGAAGCGATCCAGGACGACCGCGGCGCCTGGGCCGAGCAACGTTTTATCGAGACGATGTGCGCCGGCGAGCCCTACGCGCGTCCCTTCTGGGGCACCGAGGCAGAAGTGAAGGCACTCGACTCTATGGCGCTCGAAGCGGCGCGCGTCGAAGTTCTTTCCCGCGCGCGCGTGATTGCGGTCGCGGTCGGGCCGGTGGCTCCGGAGCCGATCGCGCGTTTCCTCGCCGAGTGGCTCGGCGGTCGCCCGGAACCGCCCGCGCCGGCGGCGACCGTGCAGCGCGTGCCGGGACCGCGACGCACGCTGCGCGAGGAACTCCCTTGCGACCAGGCGCGGTTCTTCGCCGGCTGGCGGTGCGCGATGCCAGAGGATCCGGCGGAGCGCGAGGCGCTCGCGCTGGCGGTGTCGGTGCTCGGCGGCGGCGTCCACAGCCGCTTGTTCCGTATCGTCCGCGAGGAGCGTTCGCAGGCCTACTCGATCTTCGCGCACCTGCGCGCGCGCAAGGGCCTGATGACCGTCGAGGCAGGACTCGACGCGGCCCACGCGGAGTCGGTGCTCGCCGAAACGGACGCGCAGATCGCGGACCTCGCGAACTGCGGCCCGCGCGCCGACGAACTGGAGCAGGCGCGCAGCGGACTCGCCGACCGGCTGCGCTCGATCGGCGACCGGCCTTCGGCGCTGGCGGCGTATTTCGCGCGCGAGCGCGCGCTCGGCCTGGCGCGCGCGCCCGCCCAGCGGCTGGCCCTGCTCGAGCGGCTGGGCCCCGGCGAAGTCGCGCACGCGGCGGCGCGCTGGCTGCCGGACACCGTGTATCTGCTCGCGCCGCCCGCCGCGGTTCCGGCGCCCGTTCCCGCCGCATGAGGATCCTCGCAGAAATCCACGAGCCGCGCATGGACGAGCGCGTGCTGCTCGCCGAATCCGCGCAGCGGACGCGCATTGCGATTGCGCGCAAGCCCGGCTTTGCGAGCAGCGCCGCGCATTTCGGCGTGCGCTTCGGCAGCAACGACCTGCGCTTCCTGGGACCCGACCGGCGCGTCGTGACCGTGCCGACCGGCAGCGCGCACTTCCTCGAGCACAAACTCTTCGAAGGCCGCGACGAGAAGGTCTTCGACCGATTCGCGCGGATCGGCGCCGACTTCAACGGCGGCACCTCCTTCGCGACGACCACCTATCACTTCACGAGCGCCGGCCGTTTCGAGGAAGGGTTGGAGGTTCTGCTCGACTTCGTGCAGCGCCCGCGCATCACCGCCGAGCGCGTCGAGAAGGAGAAAGGGATCATCGAGCAGGAGGTGCGGATGTACGAGGATCACCCGGGTTACCGCGGCATCTTCCTGCTGCACCGCGCGCTCTATCACCGGCATCCCGTGCGCATCCCGCCCGGCGGAACCGTCGCCGACGTGCGCCGCACCACCGCGGAGGATCTGCAAGCCTGCTTCGATGCCTTCTACCGTCCGCAGCGGCTGCGGCTCGCGATCGCCGGCGATCTGGATCCGGAGCGGATCCTCGCACGCCTCGAAAGCCTGCTCGAGCCCGCCGCCGAGCCCGCCCTCGGCGGTGCGCGGATTCCCGTGGACGAGCCGCATCTGCCCGCCGCGCGCCGCCTCACCGAACGGTTCCGCGTCACCCGCCCCCACGCCTATCTCGGCTGGCGTGACGCCGACGGTCCTGGCCTCGGTTTACCGCTGCTGCGCCGCCGCGTGGCGACCTCGCTCGCGCTCGATCTGATGTTCGACCACGCGAGCCCGATCCACGAACGGCTCTATCGTTCCGGCGTGATTGACGATTCCTTCCACGTTTCCTACTCCGCGGACGCCGACTGGAGCCACGTCGCCTGCGCGGGCGAAACCGACGATCCGGAGGGATTTCTCGCCGCGCTGCGCGACGCCGCAGTCAGGTTCGCCGCGGACGGTCCGGACGCCGCGGAGTTCGAGCGCGCGCGCCGCGCTGCCTGGGGCTGCGTGGTCAGCGGAGTGCAGACGCCGAACGCCCTGGCGGGCCATCTCCTCGACGACCTGCTCGATGAACTGACGCCCTTCTCGGCGCTCGATGCCCTGGCCGAAGTCAGTCGCGAGGAGGTGGCCGCGCGCGCGCGGGAACTCTTCCGGAGCGAGGGCTGCGGCGAGGCCGTGCTGCTGCCCGAGCCGGGATGAACGGACAGCGCCGCTGGTTCCTGCTCGGTCCGACCGCCTCCGGCAAGAGCGACATCGCGCTGGATCTCGCGCCGCGGCTTGCCGCGGAGATTCTGTCGCTCGACTCGATGCTGGTCTATCGCGGGATGGACATCGGCACTGCGAAGCCGGGGCCGGCCGCGCGCGCGCGCGTCGCGCATCACCTGCTCGACATGGTCGCGCCGAGCGAGGCCTTCTCCGCGGCGCGCTGGGTCGCGGCGGCGGTCGCGGCGGAGGCGGAACTGGCGCAGCGCGGGCGCAACGCGCTCTACGTGGGCGGCACCGCGCTGTACCTGAAAGCGCTGCTGCACGGCCTGCCGCAAGGGCGCGCGATTCCTCCGGAAGTGCGGGAGGCGCTGCGCCGCGAGGCGGAGCAGGACGGCGGCCCGCAGCGGTTGCGCGCCGAACTCGAGCGCGCGGATCCGGTCGCGGCAGCGCGCATCCATCCTCGCGACGCGAAGCGCCTGCTGCGGGCGCTGGAGCACGCGCGCGCCTTCGGCGAGCCGTGGAGCGCGGCCTGGGCGCCGTGGCCGGAATCGGGACTGCTGGGAGTGCCGGCCCTCGCGGTGCGGTGGCCGCGCGCGGCGCTGCACGAGCGGATCGCGCGGCGCTTCGAGCGCATGCTGGACGCAGGCTTGCTGGACGAGGTGCTGCGCATCCGCGCGAGCGGGGGCTTCGGGCCGACGGCGCGCGGCGCGATCGGCTACCGGCATCTGCTGAAGCACCTCGAGCAGGGGGGGGCGATCCGGGACGCGATCGCCGATGCGGTGCGCGACACGCGCGTGCTGGTGCGGCGGCAGGAAACCTGGCTGCGCTCCTTCCCCGACGTCGGAGCACTCGACGCCGGCGCCGCGGGCGGGAACCCCGCCGCGCTTGCGGAGGAGGCGGCGCGCCGCTTCAGCGCGGCAGGATGAGCACGATGCCGGCCCGCACCGGCCGATGATCGCTGGCCGTCCAGGGCAGAAGTTCGAAGTCCACGACGCGCACCGCGCCCTTCGCCATCACGTGATCAATCGGCAGCGTCAGCCAGCGCAGCCGGCCCGGCGCCCAGGAGCCGAGCACGCCGTGGCCGCGCCGCGCATGGGTCAGGCCGCCGGTCTCCTCCAGCAGGCGCATCTGTGGCGACCACGGGGTCGTGTTCAAGTCGCCGAGCAGCAGGTAGTCGGCGCGCACGAGCGCGAGGCCCGCCATGATCTCCGCGGCGGCGGCATGGGAGGAGTGAAGCGGAATGCGCCAGTGCGCCGCGCCGACGCGGAAGCGCGCGCCGTCCACGACGACCGTGACTTCCACCAGGTCGCGATCGCCGGGCACGAGGTGCGCGCGCCCGTCCTCGGTGGGCCAGCGCGACCAGATGCCAACGCCTGCCGGCTTGCTGTGCTGCACGTGGTCGAAGCCCTTCAGCAGCGTCGGGCGGCTGCGTCCGTTGGTCTCGGCGAGGCCCAGCAGGTCCGGGGGATCGGTCAGCAGCATCTCCTCCAGTTCCCGCAGCGCGCCGTCGTCGTGCTGCATGTTGAACCACACGACCTGCAGGCGGCGCGCGGGCTCCGCGGCCGCGACTGGCTCGCCCGCGGGCAGGTGCAGTGACGCGATCAGCATCAGGTGCAGCGCGCAGAGCAGCGCACCGGCCGCCGCCGCGCGCGCGGGCCGGCGAAAGGCCGCGCGCACCGGCCGCGCCGTCGCGAACAGCGCGAAGGAACCGCCCCAGGCGAGCGCCGCGTAGGCCTGGAAATGGCCGAACAGCGAGAAGAGCCCGAAGCGCGTGCCGAGCAGGCAGAGAAGGCTGGCGGCGCACATCGCGGCGAAGGCCCAGCGCCAGATCGCTCCCGGGCGCAGCGTATCCGGCATGGCGCGAATCTTAGGGCCTCAATGCGCGGATTCCCAATCCTCGCCGACTCCCACGTCCACGCGCAACGGCACCGAGAGTTCCAGCACGCCTTCCATCTCGCGGCGCGCAAGTTCGCCGAGAGCGCCGGCTTCCTCGCGCGGGCATTCGAAGACCAGTTCGTCATGGACCTGCAGCAGCATGCGCGCGCGCAAACCGGAGCCGTCGAGGGCCCGCTGCACCCGCAGCATCGCGATCTTCATCAGGTCGGCCGCGGAGCCTTGCACCGGCGAGTTGACGGCGACGTTCTCGGCCTGCGCGCGCACGCGTCCGTCCGCGGAGAGCAGTTCCGGGATCGGCCGGCGCCGGCCGAGCAGCGTGAAGACTTCGCCGCTGCGCTTCGCCTCCTCCAAGGTGCGATCGAGCCAGGCGCGCACGCCGGGCAGCGCCTCGAAATAGCGTTCGATGAATGATTTCGCCTCGGCGAAGGCGATTCCGGTCTCGCGCGCCAGCCGCGCAGCGCCCATCCCGTAGAGGATGCCGAAGTTGACCGCCTTGGCGCGCGAGCGCAACAGCGGATCCACCCGGTCCTGCGGCACTCCGAACACCAGCGAGGCGGTGCGCGCGTGTACGTCGGCGCCCTCACGGAAGGCCGCGACCAGCGCGCGGTCGCCGGACAGGTGCGCGACGAGGCGCAATTCGATCTGCGAGTAGTCGGCGGAGAGCATCACCCAGCCAGTCTCGCGCGGCACGAAGGCGCGGCGGATCTCGCGGCCTTCCGGGGTGCGCGCCGGAATGTTCTGCAGATTCGGGTCGCTCGAGGAGAGACGCCCGGTGGCGGCGACGGCCTGGTTGAAGGAGGTGTGGATGCGGCCCGTCTCGGGATGGATCCACTCCGGCAGCGCGTCCACGTAGGTGCCGATCAGTTTGGTCAGCGAACGGTACTCGAGCAGCGCGTCTACGATCGGCTCGCTTGCATACTGTTCGAGCGTGCCCGCGTCGGTGCGCCAGCCGGTCTGGGTGCGCGGCGGCTTCTTGACGCCGGCCTTCTCGTGCAGTTTGAGGCGGTCGAACAGCACCGCTCCGAGTTGCTGGGGCGAGTTCGGGTTGAACGGCTCGCCCGCGAGATGCTGCACGCGCGCAGCGAGCGCCGCAGCGCGCTCCTGGAAGCGTTCCTTCAGCACCGCGAGCCGTTCGGAATCCACCCGCACGCCCTCGGCCTCCATGCGCAATAGCACTGCGACCAGCGGCATCTCGATCTCGGCGAAGAGCCGCTCGGCGCGATCGCGCGCGAGTTCCAGCCGCAGCAGCGGCACGAGCCGCAGCACCGATTCCGCGTCCTCGCAGGCGTACTCACAGACCTCCTCGATCGGCACCTGGTCCATCGTGCGCTGCTCGCGCCCGCGCCCGAGGAGTTCGGAGGTCGGGATCTTCTCCTGGCCGAGATATTGCAGCGCGAGCGCGTCGAGGTTGTGGGCGGCGCCCGGCGCGACCAGGAAGTGCGCGATCATCGTGTCGAAGGCCAGGCCGCGCACCTCGACACCGTGGCGGCGCATCACGTGCAGGTCGTACTTGGCGTTCTGGCCCCACTTCGGGATTCGTTGATCCTCGAGTACCGGTTTGAGGAAGCCGACGGCGTCCGAGCCATCCGGGCCGCGCGCCGCCGGAGCGAGGTTCATTGCCACGTAGTCCGCTTCGCCTTCGCGCACGGAGAAAGACATGCCGACCAGGCGCGCGCGCAGCGGGTCGGTTGAGGTGGTCTCGGTGTCGAAGGCGAAGCCGGCGCTGCCCGCGAGCGCCTGGCGCAGCGCCGCGAGGTCCGCCGCAGTGCGTACGAGCCGGAAGCCCGCGCGCCGCTGCCGGCGCCGAAAGGCGTCGGTCGCGGGGGGGGGATCCTGCGCGGATGCCTCGCCGCCCTGAACGCATCTCTGTGACCGCCATTCGGCGAAACGACGGAACAGCGAGGCGAGACCGTGGTCCGCGCAGAACCGCTGCAAGCGCTCCCAGTCCGGCTCGCGCGGAATCAGGTCCGTCACCGCGCCGAGATCGAG
>Ga0247727_10001065_pt1 | contig 66853 bp, 61 predicted proteins | sample WisWelCaveWW1625_FD_202498 | JGI IMG/M metagenome (GOLD analysis project Ga0247727, IMG submission 202498) | Biofilm microbial communities from Wishing Well Cave, Virginia, United States - WW16-25 | ecosystem: Environmental > Aquatic > Deep subsurface > Groundwater > Cave microbial mat | place... | reverse complement strand
TCGGTGAACCAGTAGGGGCGCGTATCGCCGGTGAACTGCGAGCCGGTGAAGCCGGTCCGGCGGCCGGTCTGCGCGCGGTTCGGCAGATTGCCCGGCTGGTTTCCGAAGGCGTCCACGCTCGGCAGCATCCCGCACGCGTGGCTCCACACGCAGTCGTACTTCACCTCGACGCGTGCGAACGCGGCCACCATGTCGAACGGTCCCCAGCCGTCCGGCGCGATCTCCGCTTCGGTCTCGATGTTGAGCACCTGGAGCCAGCTGTACATGTCGATCTCTTTGGACTGATTGAAGTCCTCGTAGCCGAACGACATGCGCGTCTCGTAGAAGCCGTGGATCTGGATGCGTTCGTCCCAGAACTCGATCGCGCCGGCCGGGCTGGCCAGCGAACCGAAGCCGACCGCCGCCAGCACGAACCACGTCCAACCGGCACCGAACGCTCTCTGCATGACCCCTCCTGCCGCTACTGGGCCCGCACCCTCGTGGCGCGCACCCGACGCTTTCCCCCAGTTGCCTCGATCCGGCTGGGGCTCCCCCGCCGATCCCCTCAGGTGACCGCGCAGGGCCGAACCCACTTCAGCCGCGTGCATGTATACGCGGAAGCTGGGTGCCGACTCAACGAAAAAACGCGCTGAGCCGCGAGTGCAGCGCGTCATCCCCTAGGGGATTCGCGTCGAGCGTCTGGACGGGGGCGCTACGTGGCGCGGGGTACGGCCCGCCGCCTGCGTTTGCCGCCGCTGGCGGCCTTGCGTGCGACGGAGCGGCGGCCGCCCCCCTTGCGGGCGCGCACGACGGTGCGCGGCGTGGTGTCGAGCTTCGGCTCTTCGCTCCGCGGCGGCGGCTTGCCGCGCCCACGCCCGCGCCCGCGCCCTTCGCCCGTTGCGCGGGGCGGGAACTCGAAGCCGTGCCGGCCGTTCTCCTTCAGCACGAGCTGTGCGGAGAAGGGACGGCCGAAGCGCGAGGTGAAATCCGGCAGCAGCTCCGTCTTGCCCTCGCGCAGATAGACGAGCGCTTCGTCGCGCGTGATCTCGCGCTTGCACACGGTACGCGGCAGCACGATGCCCGGATGACCGGGCTCGTCTGGCTTCGGCGGCGGCGGCGCGCCCTGCTCGCGCGCCAGGCGGCGCGCCTCGCGAAACGCAGCCGCCTGCTCCTCGAGCGCGAGGCGCGTCGTGCAGGCGAACTGCGTCGATGTCTCCACCACCGTGCAATCCCCGCTGAGCGGACAGCTGCCGAGCGGCGCGGGGTTCACCTCGTACTCCGGCGCCTCGCTGGCACCGTCCTCGCTCCAGCCCTCGGAGAACACCCGCACGCGCCACTCGTCGTGATCGATCTCGAGGTGCCCCTTGTACGAGCGCCCGCCGCGTGCGACGAAGCCCTCGAGCACGCCGGTCCTCCCATCGCGCAGCAGGGCGGCGACGCTGGCGCGGTCGATGTAGCGGCCCGAGGTGTCCTTCCAGATGCGCAGCGGGCAATCGTCGCTCGGCGGCGCCTCCGGGGCCGGCTCCGCCTGCTTGCTCTTCTTCTTCGTGGTCTTGGCCTTCTTTGCGGGCGCGCGGCGCTCTGCGCCCGGCTTCGGCTCGCAGCGGTAGAACCAGGCGTACTCGCGCACCGGCCGTGTGCAGGCAGGGCAGGCGCCGAGCACCGGGTCGGCGGCGTAGAGCGCCTCGTACGCGAAGCCCTTGGCGCGCTCGACGATCTCGCTGGCGTAGTCGGCCATCTCGCCCATGAACGCGGCCGCGCTGCGGGAGCCGGCCTCCACCTGGCCGAGGTGCTGCTCGATCTCCCCGGTGAGCTGCGCCGAGGCGAGGCGATCCACGTGGATGCGCCGCAGCGTGTCGATCAGGCGGATGCCCTTCGTGGTGGGCCGCAGCACCTTGCCGACGCGCAGCACGTAGTCCTTCGCGATCAGGTTCTCGATCACCTCCGCGCGCGTGGCCGGCGTGCCGAGGCCCTTGTCGTGCATCACCCGCGCGAGATCCTCGTCCTCGATGTTCTTGCCGGCGTTCTCCATCAGCGAGAGCAGGCGTGCCTCGGTGATGCGGGCGGGCGGCTTGGTCTCCTCCGCCTCGGCGTGCGCCTCGGATGTCGCGACCGACACGCCGCGCGCCTCGCTCTCTCCGGGCGCGAGCGGTGCGAGCGGTGCGGCGTCTTCCTCCTCGCCGTCGGCGAGCACGGCGCGCCAGCCGGGCTCCATCAGGGCGCGCGCGCGGGTGCGGAAGCTCTCGCCCGCGACTTCGCTGGTGCGCTCCACGCGCTCCCACACGGCGGGCGGATGGAAAGCGCCGAGGAAGCGCCGCATCACGAGGTCGTAGACGCGGCGGTCGTCGCCACGCATCTCGGCGCGCGGCAGCACGCCGGTCGGAATGATCGCGAAGTGGTCGGAGACGCCGGCGTCGTCGAAGATACGGCCGGTGTTCTCGAGCCCCGCCTCGCGCAGGTGACGCGCCGCGCGCGCATAGTCGCCGAGGTCTTCGCCGCGCGCCGCTCCGAGCTTGCGCAGCACCTCGTCCACCGTGGCGCGGTAGTCGGAGGGCAGGCAGCGCGAGTCGGTACGCGGGTACGTGAGTGTCTTGTGCGCCTCGTAGCAACGCTGCGCGGCGCCGAGCACGCGCCGGGCCGACCAGCCGAAGCGACGATTGCCTTCACGCTGCAGCGAGGTGAGGTCGAAGAGCGGCGGCGCAGACTCACGCGAGGGCTTGCGCGTCTCGCTGGCGACTCCGGCCTGGCCGTGCGCCCTCTGCACGATCGCGCGCGCACGCGCCTCGTCGAAGATGCGGTCGTCGCGCCGATCGTCCCCCTCGCCTCCGGCGAAGGCCGGGTCGAACCAGGTACCGGTGTAGGCGTGGCCCGCATGCTCGAAGCTGGCAACCACGCGCCAGTAGGAGACGGGCACGTGAGCCAGCGCCTCGAGCTCGCGCTCGACCAGGAGCGCGAGGGTGGGCGTCTGCACGCGGCCTGCGGACCAGGCGCGCGTCTCGCGCCGGCTCTTGAGCCGCTTGGTCAGGGCGCGCGTCGCGTTCATGCCGATCAGCCAGTCGGCGCGCGCGCGGCATTCGGCCGCCTGCGCGAGGCCCTCGAGCTCGCGGCCGGGCCGCAGGCGCGAGAAGCCGTCCCGGATCGCATCGGTGGTCATCGACTGGAGCCAGAGCCGTTCGATCGGCTTGCGTACGCCCAGGTAGGAGACGACCTCCCGGAAGATCAGCTCGCCCTCGCGCCCGGCGTCACACGCGTTCACGACCCGGTCCACGTCCTCGCGCAGGGCGAGCTTCTCGATGATGCGGACGCGGTCGCTCTGCCCCTTCTTCTTCTTGAGCTGGAACTGCTCCGGGAGGATGGGGAGCACGTCCAGGGTCCAGCGCTTGTACTTGGGGTCGATCTCCTCCGGCTCGAGCAGCTCGAACAGGTGGCCCACGGCGAAGGTCAATAGATAGGGGTCGCTCTCCCAGTAGCCGTCGTGCTCGGTGAAGCCCCCGATCGCCTCGGCGATGTCGCGGGCGACGCTGGGCTTCTCCGTCAGGATCAATGCCTTGGGCACGTCGCTCTCCACCCCCGCGGGAATCCGGCGCCCGCCGGTGCCCGGAGCGCCGGGCGCCAAGCCTTTAGCCTCCGACCCGAAGGGTGTCGAGCAGGCGGGGGCCGCGCCGGACTCGAGTTGCGCCGCCCGCGGGCTCTGTTCACCCTGCCGGCCCCGGAGGTGCCCATGAGCGACGCCCAACCCATCACCGGCCTGCGGCCGGGCAGCATCGCCCCCCATGTGTTCCTGTGCGGAGACCCGGCGCGGGTCCCGCGCATCGCGCGCGGCTGGAGCGAGGCGAGCGAGGTGTGCCAGGTGCGCGAGTACCGGGTCGTGACCGGAAGCCTCGGCGGGGTGCGGCTCACGGCGGCGTCCACCGGCATCGGGGGGCCGGGCACCGCCGTGCTGATGGAGGAGCTGGTGAAGCTCGGGGCACATACGTTCGTGCGGGTCGGCAACAGCGGCGGGCTCGATCCCAGCCTCGCACTCGGCGAGCTGGTGGTGACGACAGGCGCCGTGCGAGACGACGGCACCAGCCGCAGCTACGTGGTGCCGGAGTACCCGGCCGTCGCCGACCACGCGCTGGTCGGCGCACTGCTCGAGTCCGCGCGCGAGCGCGGCGCTCCGTGCCGCGCCGGCATCACCTGGTCGCTCGACGCCTTCTACGTGCGGAACGCCGTGCTCACGCCGGACGGCGGCATGGCCTCGATGAGCGCCGGAAGCTACTGGACGCGGACGCACGCCGATCGCATCACCGACATGCGCGCCGCGCGCGTGCTCAACTGCGAGATGGAGGCGGGCACGATCCTGACGCTCGCCGGCCTGTTCGGCGTGCGCGCCGGGGCAATCTGCGTCGTCTCCGACCGTACGCCCTGGCCGGGCCCGGCCGAGATCGACCTCGACCGCAACATGAGCCAGTGCATCGAAGTCGCCACCGCCGCCATGTTGAAGGTGGCGTCATGAGGCCCGTCACTCCACCAGCGTAAACCTGGGGGACGGTCCTTTTCGTCAAGTAACAACTTGACGAAAAGGACCGTCCCCCAGGTTTACTCCACCAGGGAGAGGGGCACGGGCGCGATGTTCCAGGTCAGCACGGGCAGCGGGTCGGCGCGCTCGTGGATGACCTCGCGCGCGAGGCGCTGGCCGTCCCACGCATAGCGGCGCACCTCCTTGTCGTCGTCGCTCGCGACGTACAGCTCGCTCACGCCGTCGCCGTCGAGATCCGTGAGCAGCGCGGCGTGCTCGAAGCCCTTCGACTTGGCGTCGATCAGCTCCGAGCGCCAGGCCGCCCTCGAATCGGCGCCGGGCCGCAGCAGCCAGAGACCGGTGTCCTTCGCCGCCACCACCAGCTCGCGCATCCCGTCGCCGTCCACGTCGCCCGGCGTGAGGAAGCGCGCCATCGGGTCGTAGAGCGTCGCGACCACCCGCCCCGCCTTCGGATCGGTGTCGGCCTCGAAGCGCCGGATCTCGACCGAGCCGCCCTCCGCGGCCTCCACCGACACGTAGAGCTCGTCGCGCCCGTCGCCGTCCACGTCGGAGACCAGGATCTCCTTGGCGTGACGCGCAGCCAGATCCGCGACCACCGTGCGGGCCCCGGCCTTCCCCGGCACGAAGCGCACCACCTCGCCGTGCTGCAGGCTGCCGTCGAGGCGGTTCGGCTCGCTCGGCGTGGCGTAGACCTCGGGCGTGCCGTCGGCGTCGAGATCCCCGATCTCCACTTCGTGCACGAAGGTGTCGGCCTTGCGGTCGAGCTCGCTGATCTCCGGGCTCGCGCCGCTCCGCACGCGCAGCACCGCCACCACACCCTGGTCGTGCGTCGCCACGACGATCTCGCTCTGGCCGTCGCCGTCGAGGTCGGCGACCTCGCCGTCGCGCATGCGGCTGAACTTCCCTCCGAAGTCCGCCTGCCAGAGCGTCTCCACGGGCGCGAGTCCGTCCGCGCCCTTGCGCCACAGCTTCACGGCGGCGGCGGTGCCACCGAGCGTGACCAGCGCCGGCTCGGCGCCGGGCGGCGTAAAGGCGAATGCCTTGTGGAAGACGTTGCTCGCCGGATCGGAGTAGGAGCGTGCCCGCCACTGGCCGCCCGTGCGCGTGAGCAGCATCAGCTCCGAGCGCGGCAGCGGCTTGCCCCCGGCGCCCGTTTCGAAGGTGGAGAGCGCGAAGGCCAGCCCGTTCGGAAGCTCGTCCGGCGTGTCCTGCTGGACCGGCTTCTGCACGGCCTCTGTGGCCGGCGGCGCCTTCCGCGCGGGCTCGCTCTCGCCACAAGCGAGCATGCCGCCGAGGGCGAGCAGGACGAGCAACGCGCTGAACCGATGACGCACGACGAGGCCTCCTCGGGCTCGCGGGGTTTAGCAGCGACTCGGGCCTTGATGCGAGCGGCCGCAGGCCCTAATTCCACGCGGTGAGCAAGGCCGAGCTCTCTGCACCGCGCGGCACGCGCGATTTCTATCCCGAGGATCTGCGCCTGCGCAGCTGGCTGTTCGCGAGGTTTCGCGAGATCGCGCAGCGCTTCGGCTTCGAAGAGGTGGACGCACCGGTCGTCGAACGCGCCGAGCTCTACCAGCGCAAGGCGGGCGAGGAGATCGTCGACCAGCTCTACCACTTCCAGCTGCACGACCGGCACCTGGCGCTGCGGCCCGAGCTGACGCCGTCGCTGGCGCGCATGGTGATGGCACGCCAGGGCGCGCTGCGGCTGCCGCTGCGCTGGTTCGCGATCCCGCAGTGCTGGCGCTACGAGCGCATGACGCGCGGCCGGCGCCGCGAGCACTACCAGTGGAACATGGACGTCTGGGGCGAGCCCGACGTCACGGCCGAGGCCGAGCTGATCGCCGCCCTGTTCGCCGCGCTCGACTTGCTCGGCCTTGCGGCCGGCGATGTGAAGCTGCGCGTGAACCACCGGCGCCTGCTGGAGGAGGTGGTCCGAAGGCTCGACTCGCGTCCGGAGGCCTTCGAAGCCATCTGCATCGTGCTCGACAAGCTCGACAAGATCGGCGCCGAGGCGGTGGTCGAGCTGCTCACCCGCACGGCCGGGGGGATCGGCCTCTCGCGCAAGGTGGCCGCCGAGCTGGTGGCGAGCCTCGCGGTGCGCGGCCTCGAGGAGGCGGCCCGGCTGGCGGCGCCCGACTCCACGGCGTTGGCCGAGCTGCGCCGCCTGTTCGAGCTGCTCGACGCCTACGGCCTCGCCGACCGCGTGGAGTTCGACGCCTCCGTGGTGCGCGGGCTCGCCTACTACACCGGCATCGTGTTCGAGGCGCGCGACGCCGCCGGCGCGCTGCGCGCCGTGGCCGGCGGCGGCCGCTACGACCGGCTGCTCGAGAGCCTCGGCGGCAAGCCGCTCCCCGCCGTCGGCTTCGGCTTCGGCGACGCCGTGATCGAGGAGCTGCTCGCGGAGCGCGGGAAGCTGCCCGAGCTGCCGCGGCGGATCGACGCCGTGGTCTATCCGTTCGGCGAGAGTGAGCGGGCGGCCGCCGTGCGCCTGGTGCAGGCGCTGCGCGCCGGCGGAAAATCCGCCGAGCTGGTGCTCGGAAGCGTGAAGCTGAAGCGCGCACTGGCCGATGCAGACCGGGCGGGTGCCGCGCGAATCTACGTCGTCGGTCCCGAGGAGCTGTCGCGCGGTGTCAGCAAGGTGCGCGAGCTCGCCACCGGTCACGAGCACGAGGAGCCCCTGCCGGCGTCGCCGGCGTAGGAGGAACGTATGCGAGCCTGGACGATCCAAGACAGCCTCGAGCTCTATCAGGTCCCGCAGTGGGGCCGCGGCTTCTTCGGCGTGGACGAGCAGGGCAACCTGGCGGTGCAGCCGCGCGGCCCCGAGGGCCCGGCGATCGCGCTGCCCTCGCTGCTCGACGACCTGCGCCAGCGCGGCCTGCGAACACCGTTGCTGCTGCGCTTCTCGGACATCCTCGCGGCGCGCGTGCGCCGGCTCGCCGATGCCTTCCGCACCGCGGCCGGCGAGTACGGCTACAAGGGCCGCTTCCGCGGCGTCTACCCGATCAAGGTGAACCAGCAGCGGCCGGTGGTGGAAGAGATCGTGACCTTCGGCAGCGAGTTCGGCATCGGCCTCGAGGCCGGCAGCAAGCCCGAGCTGCTGATCGCGCTGGCGCTGCTCGACACGCCGGACGCGCTCATCATCTGCAACGGCTACAAGGACCGCGCCTACATCGAGACCGCGCTGCTGGCGCAGCGGCTCGGGCGGCGGCCGGTGATCGTGATCGACCGCTTCCACGAGCTGGAGCTCGTGATCAAGGCGACCGCGGAGCTGGGCATCCGGCCTCATATCGGCGTGCGCGCGCGCCTCTCGACCAAGGGCGCCGGCAAGTGGATCGACTCGACCGGCGACAAGTCGAAGTTCGGCCTCTCCACCGCCGAGATCGTCGAGACCGTCGAGCGGCTGCGCTCCGAGGACATGCTCGACTGCCTCGAGCTGCTGCACTTCCACATCGGCTCGCAGATCACCACGATCCGCGCGATCAAGGACGCGCTGCGCGAAGCCACGCGCATCTTCGCCGGGTTGTTCGCGCTCGGCGCGAAGCCAACCATTTTGGACGTGGGCGGCGGCCTCGGCGTGGACTACGACGGCTCGCAGACGAACTTCCACTCCTCGAAGAACTACTCCGTGCAGGAGTACGCGAACGACGTGGTGGCGCAGATCCAGGAGAGCTGCGACGCGCTCGGTGTGCCGCACCCGGACATCGTCACCGAGGCCGGGCGCTGGATGGTGGCGCACCACTCGCTGATGGTGTTCGACATCCTCGGCGTGAACGAGGTGCGCTCGGGCAGGAGGAAGCTCGAGCCGGTGGGACCGGACGACCCGAAGGTGCTGCGCGACCTGGCCGAGGTCTGGGAGGGCATCAACAAGAAGACGGTGATCGAGTGCTACCACGACGCGCTCCAGCTGAAGGAAGACGCCGGCACGCTCTTCAACGTCGGGCAGCTCGACCTGCCCGCGCGCGCGCGCGTCGAGCGCCTGTTCTGGGACTGCTGCGAGAAGATCCAGCGCATCGCCGCGGACCTGGCCGAGATCCCGGAGGAGCTGAAGGAGCTAGAGCGCGGCCTCGCCGACACCTACTATGCCAACCTGTCGGTGTTCCAGAGCGCGCCCGACCATTGGGCGGTGAAGCAGCTCTTCCCCGTGATGCCGATCCAGCGCCTCAACGAGAAGCCCACGCGGCGCGGCACCATCGCGGACCTGACCTGCGACAGCGACGGCAAGATCGACCAGTTCATCGACCAGCACGACGTGAAGAGCGTGCTCGAGCTGCACGCCTTCGACGGGCGCCCGTACTATCTCGGCATCTTCCTGATCGGGGCGTACCAGGAGATCCTGGGCGACCTGCACAATCTCTTCGGCGACACCGATGCGGTGCACGTCAGCCTCGACGAGAACGGCGGCTACGTGGTCGAAAACGTGGTCGAGGGCGAGAACGTGAAGGACGTGCTCGCCTACGTGGAGTACGACCCGAACTCGCTCAAGGAGAAGGTGCGGCGACTCTCGGAGGAAGCGCTGCGGCGCGGCGAGATCACGCTGGAAGAAGCCACGCGCCTGCGCCGCCGCTACGACCAGGGCCTCTGGGACTACACCTACCTCGACCCGCGCTCCTGAGAGCGGGGAGCGGGAGAGTGGGGACGTTCATTGACTCGGTTGACTCGCCGAGCGGCTCATGTGAGACGTAGGCCCCTGCGAGTCAACCGAGTCAATGAACGTCCCCACCATGCGCATCGTTTCCTGGAACGTGAACGGGCTGCGCGCTTGCGACGCGAAGGGCTTCCGGCGCTGGCTCGCGCGTAGCGGTGCCGACGTGGTCGGCTTGCAGGAGGTGCGCGCGCGCCACGAGGATCTGCCGCGCCGGCTCGCCGCACCTGCCGGCTGGCACACGCACTTCTCGCCGGCCGAGCGCGCCGGCTACAGCGGCGTCGGGCTGTTCGCGCGTTCGGCGCCCGACGCCGTCGAGACGGCGCTCGGACGCCGCAGCTTCGATGCGGAGGGGCGGCTCCAGCTCGCGCGCTTCGGCCGTCTGGTCGTCGCCAACGTCTACTTCCCGAACGGCAACGGCAAGCTGCGCGACAACTCGCGCGTGCCTTTCAAGCTGCGCTTCTACCGCCTGCTGTTCGAGCGGCTCGAGAGGCTGCGCAGCGGCGGCGCGCGCGTGCTCGTGATGGGCGACTTCAACACCGCTCACACCGAGCTCGACCTCGCGCGCCCGCGCGAGAACCAGAGGACCAGCGGCTTCCTGCCCCGGGAGCGCCGCGAGCTGGCGCGCTGGCTGGCGGCCGGCTGGGTGGACAGCTTCCGCGCCTTCGAGCCCGGGCCCGGCCACTACTCCTGGTGGAGCCAGCGCTCGGGCGCGCGCGCCCGCAACGTGGGCTGGCGCATCGACTACGTCCTCGCCGCCCCCGAGGCGATGCGCTTCGTGCGCGGCGCCTTCATCGAACGCGGGATCCGCGGCTCCGACCACGCCCCCGTGGGCGTGGAGGTCGAGGAAGCGATCGTCTCCTAGCCCGGATTATTCATGAAGCCCGTAGCGAGAACGCCGATAGCGATGGAGATTCGCGGCCCTCGGACCGGAGGCCGCCGCAGGCGTACTTGGCAGTACGTCGAGGCGGCCGGAGGGAGAAGGTCGCGAAGATCCGTCGCTAGCGGCGTTCGCAGTAGGGCGCTCATGAATGAGCCGGGCTAGTCCCAGCGTGCCCTGCGAATTCCCTTTGACAACGAGGCGACGCTGGCCGTAGGGTGGGAACCCCCATGGCCCCCCTGCTGCTCCGTGGTCTTGCGCTCGTGCTGCTGTTGGCTGCTCCGTCCGCCGCCTCGGCGAAGCGCCCCTTCTCGATCGAGACGCTGTCGAGCGCGCCGCATCAGGTGACGGGCGGCGATGCGCTCGTGCGCGTGGCGGGCGCCCCCGGCAAGGGCGCAACGAAATTCGTGCTGCTGCGCAACGGCGAGGACGTGACGCCCGTGCTCGCTGCGAGCGAGGACGGTGCCTGGGTGGGCCTCGTGAGCGGCCTCGCGCTCGGCAGGAACGTGCTCGAGCTGCGGCCCAACGCGCACGCGAAGGCGGTGCTCGCGCGCCTGCTCGTGACGAACCACCCCGAGAGCGGGCCGATCTTCTCCGGCCCGCAGCAGCAGCCCTTCGTCTGCACCACGGCGCGGGTCGGCCTCGGCCAGCCGATCGTGGACAACCAGGACGGGATCGGCATCCGCGTCGCGCTCGAGGACGCCGCCGGCAACTACCCGCGCGACGGCCGCGGCTACCCGACCGCGGCGGCCGAGATCGTCGGCTTCAGCAAGGACTGCGCGGCGCGGCGCCGCCTCGAGTACCAGTACCGGGCCAGCGACGGCCAGTTCCGCGCGCTCGCGAGCCCGAATGGCCCGCTGCCCGCGGACATCGCCACCACCACCACGCTCGACGGGCGCACGGTGCCGTACATCGTGCGCTTCGAGCGCGGCACGATCGACCGGTTCATCTACAGCGTCGCGATCCTGGCCCCGACCAGCGAGACGGACCCGAACCAGCCCGACGACTCGCTCTGGAACGGCCGCCTCGTGTTCAGCCTGCAGGGCGGCGTCGCGATCGGACATCACCAGGGCACGACCAGCACGAGCGCGCAGCTGCTCCACGACGTGCTGCGGCTCGGCTACGCGGTGGTGAACTCGACGGGCCTGCGCACCAACACCCATTACAACCTCCAGCTCGGCGGCGAGAACGCGCTGATGCTGAAGGAGCACTTCATCGAGACCCATGGCGTGCCGCTCTACACGGTGGGCGTGGGCGGCTCGGGTGGTGCGATCCAGCAGTACGTGTACGCGCAGAATCACCCCGGCCTGCTGGACGCGGGTGTGGCGCAGTACTCCTACCCCGACATGATCACGCAGACCATTCACGTGGGAGACTGCGAGCTGCTCGAGCACTACTTCGACGTGACGGACAGCGACAACCCGAAGTGGCGCGACGTCGAGAACCGCCGCAGCGTCGAGGGCCTGAACGCGAGCCGCGTGCCGGCCAACATGAGCTCGGGCGAAGCGACGCAGTGGGGCTTCATCTACTCCGCGTACGCGGCCTTCGGCTATTCGGCGCCGCAGCGCCCGCGCGGATCGCCGGTGCCCGCCATCACCGAATGCCGGCGCGCCTGGTTCGGCCTCACACCGCTGGTGCTCGATCCCACCTTCACGAACGTCTCGGATCTGGACAAGCTCGCGCAGGGCACGGCCGGCGTGGAATGGACGCACACCGGCGACCTCGTGAACATCTACGGCATCGACGAGACCGGCTTCTCGCGCGTGCCCTGGGACAACGTGGGCGTCCAGTACGGCCTCGCGGCCTTGACGAGCGGCGCGCTCACGCCCGCCGAGTTCCTCGACCTGAATGCGCAGATCGGCAGCTGGAAGAACAGCGCGGAGATGGTGCCCGAGGGCTTCCCCTTCGTCGGCAGCTTCGACAGCATGGATCCCACCAGCTTCGACCCGTGGAGCTCGCGCAACATGAACCTGAGCCCCGACGGCGGCGTCACGCCGGCGCCACGGCGCAGCGGAGATCTCGTGGCGATCCGCGCGGCCTATGCGTCGGGCATGCGCTTCGACGGCGAGATCGACATCCCCTTGATCGACTGGCGGCACTACCTCGAGGAAGAGCTCGACATGCACCACAGCCACCAGTCCTTTTCCGCGCGCCGGCGCATCCAGCAGCGCCGCGGCCATGCGGACAACCAGCCGATCTGGTTCACCGACGCGCGGCCGGCGCGCGCCTTCGACCAGACGCCGGAGGCGCTCGAGGTGCTCGACGAGTGGCTGGTGAACCTCGCCACGCATCCGGGGCGCGGCGTCTCTGGCAACCGCCCGGCCCGCGCCACCGACCGCTGCTTCGACACGAACGGCGCCGAGATCGCCGCGGGCCCGCACGTCTGGGACGGGGTTCTCGACGACGCCCCGCCCGGCCCCTGCACCGAGCGCTTTCCGCTGCACCAGACCACGCGCATCGTGGCGGGCGGGCCGATCGAGGGCGGCATCTTCAAGTGCGCGACGCAGCCGGTCGGCGAAGCGATCGCGCGCGGAGTCTACGCGCCGTGGCAGCCGAGCGACGCCGAGCGCGCACGGCTCACGCAGATCTTCCCGAGCGGCGTCTGCGACTGGAGCGAGGGCGACGTCGGGCGGCCCTAGGGCTAGCCCGCATGTCTCACCACGGCGCGTCGCGAGGCGGCCGAGAGCGCTGCAGATTCGCGGCCCTCGGACCGGAGGGCGCCGAAGGCGTACCTGGCGGTACGTCGAGGGGCCCGGAGGGAGAAGGTCGCGAAGATGCGGCGCTATCGGCCGCCGCAGTAGCGGCGTGGTGAGAAATGCGGGCTAGCGGCGCCGCCTCCCCCGATCGAACCAGCCGAGCGCGAGCAGGCCGAGCGCGAGCAGCGCCTCGGCCCCCGGCTCGGGCACCGCGGCCTGCACGAACAAGCCATCGTTCGCGAGCGTGCGGCCGCCGGCGCCGGGGTAGTCATCGGCCGTGAAGGCGCCGAGCCCGCTGTTCAAGCCCATGCGCAGCGCCGCCTCGTCGCCCTGCACCAGGCCGCCCGCCGGATCGACCGTGCTGGCGCTCGCGGTGAAGGTGAACACCAGCGTCACCGCCTGAGCCGAGCCGGTGCCGACGCCCGTGATCGAGGCCGAGCCGTTCTGGCTGAAGGCCTGGTCCGGCGACTGGCCCGGCGCGCCCGCGTTGCTGAGGGTGCCGACGGCGGCGAGGTCGAGGCTCCCGACCAGGCTGCCCGCGCCCGTGTGCGTGACGCTGAGCGCGTCGAGCGTGACGCTGGCGGTGCCGTTGCCGTCGCTCTCGATCGTGAGCGCACCGGCGCGCACCACGTCCACGTTCACCACCCAGTTCCAGCCGGAGACCTGCGTCACCTCGAAGCTGATGCTGAGGGTGCCGGTGAAGGTCTGCGTGTAGGAGCCGCCGCCGGCGCCGCCGGTGTCGGCCCCGACCACCGCCGCGTAGCTCAGGTCGAAGCCGCTGGCGCCGCTGGCGCCGATGCTCGCGCTCGACTGACCGACCGACCCGGTGGGCCCGGAGTCGTCGAAGACGTTGGTGGAGCTGTCGACGACGCTGAGATTCGACAGCGTGGTCGCCAGGGTCGGCGACGCCGCGAACAGCAGCGCGCCGGCCAGCCAAGCGATTCCGCTTCGACGGATGAAGCACACGGGTGCTCTCCCCCTCCCCGTAAGTGTGTTGATCGACACACATCCACAGGAACTGGAGACAACCCCCGGGGGGAATCGACTCGGGTCAGGCGGGCTTCGGGTCCCGGATCAGGACGGTGCCCTGGGCGATGCAGGCCAGGCGGCCCTCGTTCTCGATCTGGATGCGCACCACCGCGGTGGCGCGCGTGAGCGAGATGATCTCGGCCTCGACGGCGAGCTTCCCCTGCGTGACCGGCGCCAGCAGGTTGAGCTTGAACTCCGTGGTCGCCGCCCACTGGCCGCGCTTCATGTGCGGGTAGCAGACGCAGCCGAGCACGTGGTCGCACACGGCGGAGAGCACGCCGCCGTGCAGGTTCTCGAAGGGCGTGAGCAGCTCGTCGCGCACGCCGAGCTCGGCGCGCAGCAGGCCCGGCTGGAACTCGGTGAAGCGCACGCCCAGGAAGGCCGGCAGCCCCCACAGCTTCTCGTTCGCCTTCAGGAAGGCCGCGGCGATGGCCGGGTCGTAGGCCTCGATGGCACGCGGGTCGGGCACGCTCGTGACTCCGTTCGCCTGCGGCTCACTGCGCGCGGCGCTTGCTAGTTTGCCGGGGCCGACTCGTCCGCCAGCGCGCCTGTCACGCCCCCACAGGCCTCGAGCTGCGTGCGCACGGCATTGGCCCGGCGGCGGCGCCGTTCGCGCTTTCCGTCGGTGTCGCAGAGCCGCTCGAGCACCTCGTCCGCCCAGGCGATGTGCCGGCGCGTGCGGCGCATCAGGTCTTCGAGCAGCTCGATCGTCGGCGCGTCGGTGATCGGGTCCGTCTCGCGCGCCGTGCGTTCGTAGACCGCGAGCAGATGCGGCTTCAGCACGTCGAAGAGGCCAGCCAGCTTCTCGATGGTCAGGTCGGGGCGCTCGGGCTCGGCGATGCTCTGGATCAGCGCCGCGAAGCCGGTGTTCGGCGACTCCGAGGAGCGCGCCGAGGCTCGGCCGCAACGCAGCTCGGGCAGGCGCTTGCCGAGCGCATCGGCGGCCTGCGCACACTCCCAGGTGATCTTGCCGAGCCCCGTCTTCACGGGCACTTCGGGGATGGTGGCGAGCCAGCCGCCGAGCATCAGCATCGTCCACTCCTCCGCGTAGCGGAAGTTTCGGACGCGGCGCGCGGTGGCCTCGACGTCGAAGCGTCCGAACAGCTCGCGCAGATCGGCCGGCACCTCGAAGGCTCCGTAGGGCGTGAACGGGGTGCGCTCGTCGGGGCCCATGCCGGGGTAGAGGCGCGGCTCGCTCACCGGGCGCTCCCCTCGCCGCTGGCGGCGCGGCGCGCCAGGTGCCGCTCGCGCAGGATGCGCGTCGCCTCGATCAGCGTCTGCTTCGAGGGCCCGCCGCCAGAGAGCTGCGCCAGCTCGCGCAGCTCCTCCTCACTGAAGCCCGCCTCCTTGCGATCCTCCCACGCGATCGGGATCGCCGCGTCCGGGCGGTCCGAGCGCGCGCCGCCGAAGCTGAACTGCTTGTCCACCTGCTTCCTGAACTCCTGCGTCCGCTCGAAATGCTCGGGGTCGTTCTTGGTGAACTCCTTCACCCACTCGCTGCCGAAGCGCACGTGCGTCAGCTCGTCGGCCAGCACGAAGTCGATGGCCTGACGCATCTTCTCGTCGCCGACCTGCTCCGCGTAGCGGATCATGTCGCGGAACACGTCGCAGGCGAGGCCCTCGAGGCCGCGGTTCACGCCGGCCACGCGCATGGCCGGGTCGTCGCTGCACGCGCACTCGAACAGGAAGGTGCTCTCGGGGAACATGCCGGGGTAGCCGCCCACGTGCTCGAGCAGCTTCTCGTAGATCTGCACGTGGCGCGCCTCGTCCCAGCACTGGCGCGCCATGTTCATCTTGAACTCCCAGGGCGCGTCGGGGAAATCCCAGAGCGAGCGGCCGGCGCCTTCGAGCGCCTGCAGCTCGCCTGCGTAGATGCCGTGCATGCGCAGCTGGAGCCGCGTCTCGACGGCCGGGGCGCCCGGACGCAGCGGCTCGTTCAGGGTGACGAGGGCGAAGCCGGGGCCGTAGGCCTCGAACAGCGGCTCCGCGGCGGTGCCCTTCACCGAGCGCTCGATCATGGGCGTGAACTTGTCGAACACCTCGACCACGGCGTTCACGTCGTCGGGCAGCTGCGCGAGCACCGTGGCCTGCGCGTTGTCCTGGCGCACGAAGCGACTGTCGCGTGCCAGCTCGGAGTGATGGATGAAGCGACGCATGGGGCCTCCGGTTCGGCTCGAGGCGGGGCCCGAACGACGGGCCGCCTCGAGACCGCGAGAGTAGCCGGGCTCGGCTCGCAGAATACGGGGGCAGAAGTAATAAAGTCAACAACGCCGTTGAACTTCAGCCGCCCGGGCGCTATCCGGACTCGCATGCCTCGCTCCGATCGCGCAGCGGCCCCGCGGCGGCGACGTGACTTCGAACAGAACCGGGAGACGCTGCTCCGCCACGCGCGCCGCATCATCGCGGAGCGCGGGCCCGAGGCGCTCACCGTCTCCGAGGTCGCCCATCGCGCGGCTCTGAACCGCACCACCGCCTACCAGCACTTCCGCACCCGCGACGAGCTGGTGGGCGCGGTGATGGGCGCCATCGGCGAAGAGGTGAGCGCGATGCTCACGCTGCCGATGCCGATCGGTGAGCGCATCGACCAGATGACGCGCTTCTTCGTCGAGCATCCGGAGATCGCGCGCCTCACCCTGCATCACCTGCTCGCCGAGAACCCGTTCCCTCGGCGCGGCTGGGAGCGCATGGTCGGCGAGCTCGATCGCCTCGCGAAGAGCCGCCGCAGCCAGGACGGCGTGGACGTGGAGATGCTCGCGCACGTGCTGATGGCGGCGGGCCTGCTCTGGTCGCTGCGCGTGCGGGTCGAGTACGACGAGAGCGCCGTGGCGGAGGCGACCGAGCGGCTCGCGCGCGAGGTGAAGCGGCTGCTGCTCCACGGCTTGCTCCGGCCCGAGCGCTGGCCCGAGCTCGTCGCCGCGCTCGAGCCGCGGAAGGAGCGCCCGTGATCAGCGGGCACACACCCAGGAGAAGACCATGGCGAGCCCTTCGATCGAGACCCCGGCGTCACTCACTCCCGCCGACTACAAGCCGCTCGACCCGCAGGTGCGGGCGAATCCGTATCCCTACTACGCCGTGCTGCGTCGCGAAGCCCCCGTGCACCAGATGCTGCCTGGGGTGCCGTTCTTCGCGGTCACGCGCCACGAGCACGTGAGCGAGGTAATCCACGCGCCGGAGACCTACTCCTCCACGGCGCTCCAGATCCTCGGCCAGGGCGGGGCGGTCTCGATGGGCCCGAACTCGGGGGCCCTCGCGGGCCACCGGCTGCTCGCCTCGCCGATGATGATCGCCGTGGACCCGCCCGAGCACGGGCGTCTCCGGCGCCTCGTGAACCGAGGCTTCACGCCGCGCCGCATCGCCGCGCTCGAGCCGCGGCTGGGCGAGATCGCGACGCACACCCTGAGCGCGCACGTCGCGAGCGGGCGGCTCGAGCTGATGCACGACTTCGCGATCCCCTTCCCGGTGACCGTGATCGCCGAGCTGCTCGGCGTCGAGCCCGAGCGCCACGAGCAGTTCAAGCGCTGGTCGGACGCTTTCGTGCTCGGCCTCTCCAGCGCCACGAGCGAGTTCACGCGTGAGGACGTACGGCGCCTCGCGGACGAGATGGCCGAGTACGTCGACCGCATCGCGGCCGAGCGGCGGACGCAGCCGCGCGACGACCTGGTCAGCGTGCTCGTCCAGGCCGAGGAGGGCGAGGCCCTCTCCGCGAGCCAGATCCTGTCGTTCGTCGTCCTGCTGCTGATCGCCGGCAACGAGACGACCACCAACCTGATCGGGAACGGGGTGAAGGCGCTGCTCCAGCACCCCGAGGCGCTCGCTCGCGTCAGCCGCGACCGCGCTCTGATCCCCGCGCTGATCGAGGAGACGCTGCGCTTCGACTCGCCCGTCCAGGGCATCCCGCGCAAGGTCGTGCGCGACGTGAAGCTCGGCGGGGTCGAGCTTCCCGAGGACGCCTTTCTGATGGTGATGTTCGGCTCGGCGAACCGCGACGAGCGGGTGTTTCCCGATCCGGACCGCTTCGACCTCGACCGCCGCGGGCGCGAGCACATCGCCTTCGGCCACGGCATCCACTTCTGCCTCGGCGCGGCGCTCGCCCGGCTCGAGGCGCGCGTGGCCTTCGAGACGCTCTTCGAGCGCTGCCAGCGCCTGCACCTCGCGAGCGCAGAGATCCCGATGATGGACTCGATGCTACTGCGCGGGCCGAAGCGCCTGTCGATCGGCTTCGAGCCCGCGCATCGGCGCGACTAGCTTAGCCGGCCCTCAGTGCGTGCGGATGCGGCGCGCGGCCCAGCCGAGCCCGGCGAGCCCGAGCAGCAGCGCGACGCTCGGCTCGGGCACCGTCTCGGCGTCGTGCGTGAAGGGCGCGAAGGCCTGCACCATCGAGCTGAGGTCGAGCTGGCCGCCGCCGTCGATCGTGAAGAGGTCGAAGTGCACGGCGGTGAGGCTCACGTCGAGCGAGTTGACCGTGATGTCGAACAGCTCGGTGTAGCCCTGGCACGAGCCCGTGCAGGACTGGCCCGGTTGGGTGTTGTCGATCGTGCCGAGCGAGCCGTCGAAGGTGAACTCGTAGATCTCGAAGTAGGTGGTGAAGATGCCGTGGGGCGCGAGGTCGTTCGGATCCGAGAGCGGCGGTGCGCCGTTGCCGAAGGTGTAGAGGCTGAGCACCCCCGCGTCGTTCTCGACCGTGACGTCGAACAGCGACGGGGGCTCGGTCGCGGGGGTCTTCGGGACGGCCGAGACCACGAGATAGGCATAGCGGGTGGTGTTGCCCTGGCCGTCCCAGGCGTAGTCCCCGGTCCCGCCATCGACGGTGTTGGCGTTCGCGTAGGCGGCCAGCTCGAGCGGGTTGTCCGAGGTCAGCCAGGTGCCGGTCACCAGGTCGTAGCTCCAGCTTCCGGAGCCCGGGCCGAGCTGGAGCGACGGCAATGCGAGGGCGGGCGACAGCGCGACCCCGAAGTAGAGGCCGGCGAGCAGCGACAGGAACCTTCGCATGTGCCCTCCCAGAGCAACGGGCAGCAACATGCAGGGATCGAGCCAAGCGGAGCGACACCGCAGGGGTTTTCCAAAAGGCGATGCAGCACGCGGGCTTGGCGGATCGACGATCTACGCCGGGGCCGGTCTTCAGCCGCAGATCGTGGAACGGACCTTCCGCTCGGACGGAAAGCTCTTTCCAGGGTGGTCGCGGGCACGCTGCGGCGGGAGCGGTCAGGCGCGCGGCGCAAGCTCGGCCAGCACCTCGGCGGTGTGCTCGCCCAGAAGAGGCGCGCGGCGCGAGATCCGCCACGGCGTCTTCTCGAAGTGGTAGGGCGCGCCCGGGTAGCGGACCGTGCGGCCCAGCTCGGGATGCTCGACGGGGCTCTGGAAGCCGCGCGCCACGAAGTGGGGGTCCTCGAAGGCCTCCTCGGGCGCGTAGATCACGCCGACCGGCATGCCCGCGCGCTGGCAGCCGACGAAGAAGTCGTAGGCGGAGAGCCGGCTCGCCGCGAAGTTCAGCGCCTCGCGGCCGGCGCCGAAGATCGCGGTGATCTCGTCGTCCTGGCCGAGCTTCGAGAGGTCCACGAAGTCGCGCTTCGCTCCCAGCTCGAGGAACACCGTCTCGGGGAAGTCGTCGGCGATGCCGAGCTCGTGCAGCCAGCCGAGCAGGCCCGCGTACTCCTTCGGCTGGCGCGGCGGCACGCCGGTGTTCACGTAGCGCCCGTCGGCGCAGCGCACCTGGCTCGGCATCGAGAGCGTCTCGAGCGCGTGGCGCCCGGTCTGGCGCTGCACCGTCGTGCCCTGCACGAGATAGTTGTAGGACGCCATCTCGGTGGTGACGTTGGCGGCGGCGTGCATCGAGACGTCGATGAGCTGGCCCTCGCCCGAGACGCCCCGCCAGAGCAGTGCTGTGAGCGCGGACATCATGGCGTAGTGACACGCGGTGCTGTAGCCCTGGCAGCCGAGGCCGCGCACGGGCGGCAGCGCGTGATCGTCGTAGCCGCAGCTCCAGACGGGGCCGCCGGCCGCGAGCACGGTGAGATCGGTGGCGAGGTCCGCGCGACCCGGCTGCGCGCGGCCGAAGGGCGTGATCGAGACCCAAATCAGCGCGGGGTGCGCGAGCTGGGCGTAGTCGAGGCCGAGGCCGGTGAGGCGTCCCGGGTCTTCGCACTCGAGCACCAGGTCGGCGCCTGCCACCAGGCCGCGGAAGCTCTCGCGCCCCGCCTCGGCCTCGAGGTGAAGCACCACGCCGCGCTTGCTGGTGTTGTAGTGCCACCAGGCGAGGCTCTGCTCGGGATCGGGGCGATCGTCCACGAAGGGGCCCCAGCGACGCAGCGCGCTGCCCTCGGGCGGCTCGACCACGATCACGTCGGCGCCCATGTCGGCCAGCAGCTTGCCCGCGAACGCCCCGCGCTCGTGCGCGAGCTCGATCACGCGCAATCCGTGGAGCGCCGTCATACGACACCTTCGGCGCGCAGCTTCGCGACCTCGTCGGCGGACAAGCCCAGCAGCCCGGTGAGCACCTGCTCCGTGTGCTCACCGAGGCACGGCGCGCCACGCGCGAGCTGCCAGTCGGTCTTCGAGAAGTGCACGGGCAGGCCGTCGACGCGCACGTCGCCCATCTTGCTGTGGTGAACCGTCGGCCAGAGCCCGAAGCCCGCGGTCGCGGGATCGGCGTCGATGCGCTCGGCCGGCTTCGCGACGGGCGCGGCGGGCACGCCCGCGGCCTGGAGCGCCGCGACGCTCGCGGCCTTCGCGCGGCCACGCGTCCACCGTGCGAGCTGTGCGTCGAGGTCGTCCTGCGCGGCGAGCCGGCCCGCGAGCAACCGGAAGCGCGACTCGCGCACCCACGGCTCGCGCAGCACGCCGCCGAGCGCTTGCCACTCCGCATCGCTGCGGCACGCGATCGCCACCCACTCGTCGTCCCCCGCGGCGGGATAGATCCCGTGCGGCGCCAGAGCCGGATGCTCGCTGCGGTTCGAATGCGGCGAGCCCGGCCGCCGGGTGGGCCGGCCGTTCACCGTCCAGTCGAGCAGCGCCGGCCCGTGCAGCGTGAGTCCGGCGTCCGTGCAGGAGAGGTCCACCCACTGACCTTCACCGGTGCGCTGCTTGTGCAGCAGCGCCATCAAGATCGCCGTCGCCATCACGTAGGCGCCGGTGTGATCCATGAACGAGTAGCCCCAGCCCGCGGGCTCGCGATCGGGGAGCCCCGACGTGAAGGTGAGGCCCGAGACGGCCTGCACGATCGGGCCCCAGGTCTTGAACGAGGCGTACGGGCCCACCTGGCCGAAGCCGCAGTTCGAGACGTAGATGATGTCCGGCCGGAGCTGCTTCATGCGCTCGTAGGAGAGGCCCATCTTCGCGAGCACGCCGGCAGCGAAGTTCTCGGTCACGACGTCCGAATGCTTCACGATCTCGTAGAGCAGCTCGCGGCCCCGCTCGGTGCGCAGGTTCAGCGTGATGCCGAGCTTCTCGACGTTGTGGTTGTTGAAGCCGCCGCCGAAGTCGATGCCGCGCCGCTCGTCCACGAAGGGCGGCAGCATGCGCAGGATGTCCCAGGTGCCCTGCTTGACGGGGTCTTCGATGCGGATCACCTCGGCGCCGAAGGCCGCCAGCCACTTGGTGGCGCCCGCGCCCGCGAGCTGGCCGGTGAAATCGCAGATGCGCAGCTGCGAGAGCGCCTTCGCGCTCACGTCAGGGCCTCCCACTGCGGGATGCGGAGCGTTTCCCCGCTCTCGGGATCCGTCACCTCTTCGAAGGCCACGCGCACGCGGTCGCCGATCGCGACCTGATCGTGCGCGCGATTCAGCACGTTGCCGAGCAGGCGCACGTGCGGGGCGTCGTCGAGCGCGACGAGCGCCACGGCGTAGGGCACGCGGGACCGCAGCAGCGGGTGCACGGCGTGGTGCACGACGGCCACGCTCTCGACCACGCCGCGGCCGGGGCTGACGCGCGCGGCGAGCGCGAAGCTGCCGCAGCGGCGGCAGGCGTCTTCGGGCGGAAACTGCACGGCCGCGCAGCGCGAGCAGGCCTGGAGCGCGAGCGTGCCCGAGCTGAACCAGGCGCGGTTCTTCGCGTCGAGCGCGGGGAGCAACCAGTCGTCGCCCAGGAAGCGGCCCATCACGCGGGCCCGAACAGCACGGCGCTGCCGGCGGCGTAGCCGGGGCCGGCCACGACCAGGCTGCGCTCGACACGCTTGCGTGTCACCTGGCAGGTGGAGGCGCCGCGCACCTGCCGCACCGCCTCGTTCACCAGCTCGAAGCCGTGGATGTAGGCCTCGCCGAGATTGCCGCCGCTGGTGTTGAACGGCAGCGCCGCGTCGGGTCCGGCCAGCCCTCGCGCGACGAAGGCCTCTACCTCGCCCGGCGCGGCGAAGCCGAGCTCGCAGAGCGCCATCAGCACGGGGCCGGTGAAGTTCTCGTAGAGCTGGAGCACGTCCACGTCCGCCGGCTTGCAGCCCGCGCGTTGCCAGAGCTTCGCGGCGACGTCGCGGTAGAACACGCCCGGAAACCAGTCGCCCTGGAAGCCCGAGATGCCGTAGGCCGGGCCGAGCCCCTGCGCTGCCGCCACGATCGCAACCGGCTGTGCAGCCAGATCGCGCGCCCGCTCGGGCGTCGTCACCACGATCGCGGCGGCGCCGTCGTTCTCGGGGCAGCAGTCGTACAGGTGGAACGGCTCCACGATGAAGCGCGAGGCGTGGTACGCGGCGCGGGAGAGCGGCTCCCCGTGGCGGATCGCGCGCGGGTTGCGTTGCGCGTTGGCGTACGCGGCGAGGGCGATCTCGGCCAGCGCTTCCTGCGAGATGCCGTGGTCGTGCATGAAGCGCCGGGTATGGAGCGCGCATTCCTGCGCGGGCGAGAGCAGCCCGTAAAGATGCGCGTAGACGAAATCGCCGCCGATCCGACCCACGCCGCGCGACTGACCGAAGCGACCGAACTGTCCCTGCGCGAGCGCGCGGAACGCGACCACGTGGCGTGCGTAGCCGGCGCCGACCGCTGCCGCGGCGAGCTGCACGGCCGCCGCCATGTTGTTGCCGCCGCCGCCCCAGGGCTGTGAGGTCCACGACAGCGAGCGCACGCCGAGTGCCGCCGAGAGGCGCAGCGGATCGTTGCGCCCGTCCAGATAGGAGGTGAAGCCGTCGATCTCCGCCGGCTCGATGCCGGCGTCCGCACAGGCCGCGCGGATCGCGGTGAGCGCGAGCTGGAACTCGGTGAAGGGCGACTTGCCGCGCGCGTAGTAGGCGGACTCACCGACCCCGGCGACGACCGCTGCGGCTGCGGGGACGTTCGTCAAGTTGTCAAGTTGTCCGCGGGGCCGGCGCCCGCTCCAGACCCGGTCGACAACTTGACAACTTGACGAACGTCCCCGCTCCGGGCGCGGAACTCGGCGTAGTCGACGAGCGCGCGCAGCGCCGCGACGGCGCGGTGGGCGCTCGGGTAGCAGAGGCGGCCCTCTTCGCGCACACCGACCGGGCCGGCGTTGCCGTAGAAGCGGTCGGTGTAGGTCTGCTCGGTGGCGGACAGCACCGGCTTGCCGTGCCGCTCCGACGCCTCGCGCGCGGCCCTGGCGTAGCGGCGATCCTGGCGCTCGTGGAACTCGACGATGCGGTCGAGGCCGTGGCCGGGATAGAACGCACCCGAGCGGAAGGCCTGCGCCTGCGAGGCCTGGATGCCGAGGCCGAGGTGGATCACGGCGTCGACGTCCGGGTGCGCGCAGATCCGGTCGAGTACCTCGGGAATCGTGTCACGCGTCTCGCCGCCGGCGAGATCGATCGGGTTGCTGCGGCTCCACCGCGGCGGCACCAGCTCGTCGATCGCTGCGCGCAGATCGGCGGGCAGCGGCACCAGCTCGAGGCCCGCGGCGGCGCAGGCGTCCGCCGCGAGCACGCCCCAGCCGCCCGCGGTCGTGAACACCAGCGTGCGTCGCCCCCGCGGAAGCGGCTGCGTGGCGAAGGTGGCCGCCCACTCGAAGGCGTGCTCCACGCTCGGCGCGCGCAGCGCACCCACCTGCGCCGCCACACCGTCGAAGATGCGGTCATCGCTGGCGAGCGAGCCGGTGTGGCTCGCCGCGGCCCGCTTGCCCTCGGCCGCGACGCCGCCCTTGAGCAGCACCAGGGGTTTCCTGAGCACGAGCGCCCGCGCCGCCTCAGCGAAGCGGCGTCCCTCCGGCACGCCCTCGAGGTACGCGAGCGCGACCGCCGTCTCGGGATCGGCGCCGAAGTAGTCGAGATAGTCCGCGAGGTCGAGCTGCGCCGAGTTACCCGCCGAGATCGCCTTCGAGACTCCGATGCCGGTGAGCACGGCGTAGTTGAGGAAGCTCGACAGCAGATTCCCACTCTGGCTGGCGATGGAGATGCGCCCCGGCGGCGGATACGGCGCCACGATCTGCGCGCACATCGAGCGCGGCGTCGAGATCACGCCCTGCCCGTTCGGCCCCGCCACCACCAGGCCGAGCGACTCCGCGAGCGCCACCAGCTCGCGCTCGTGGCGGCGCCCCGCTTCGCCCGCCTCGCCGTAGCCGCCGCTCGCGATGAACGCGGCACGCACGCCGCGCGCTGCGCAGGCGCGCAGCAGCTCGGCGTTCGCCGCCTGCGGCGTACACACGAACACGAGATCGGCCCCGCCAACGGGCAGCTCTGCGACGTCGCGGATCGTCTTGTGCCCGAGCACCTCGCTGCCGTCGCGGTTCAGCGCAAAGACCTCGCCCGCGAAGCCGAAGCGCAGCAGGTTGTGGTAGGCGACGAAGCCGAACTTGCCGGGATGCGCGGAGACGCCCGCGACCAGCACGCCGCGCGGATGAAAGAGTGGGCGGAGGCGAGCGAGAACCTCCTCGTCAGTGGCTCGAGCGCGAGGGGTGGACGGGGACTCCGGCTCGCCCAACTCCACCAACGCGTCGACGGCGACTGGGCGTCCGTCGCGCGCCCGTAGCAGGATCGGGTTGAGATCCACGCTGGCGATGTCCGGGCGCTCGACGCCGACGCGGCCGAGCGCGAGCAGCAGGTCGGCGATCGCCTCGACGTCGCCGGCGGGCTCGCCGCGAAACGGCTTCGTCACGAGATGGCTCGCACGCAGGCGCCCGACCAGCGCCCGCGCCTCCGCCCGTGAGAGCGGCGCCGCCGCAAAGGCCACGTCGCCGAGCGCCTCGGTCAGGATGCCGCCGAGGCCGAGCAGCACGCAGGGCCCGAACTGCGCGTCGCGCACCAGCCCGGCGATCAGCTCGCGCCGGCCCGCCACGAGCTCCGCCACCAGCAGCGAGACCGGCCCGTCCTCGGGCTTCGCTGCCGCGAGCAGCTCGCGCGCCGCCGCGCGCACGGCCGCCACATCGCCGAGCCCGAGCCGCACCAGCCCACGCTCGGTCTTGTGCGCGATCGCGTCCCCGCACAGCTTGAGCACGACCGGGAAGCCGATCCGCGCTGCGGCCAGGGCGGCGTCTTCGGCGGTGAGCGAGAGCTCCTCGCGCGCCAGCGTGATCCCGAAGGGCTTGAGCAGCGCCTTCGAGGCGTGCTCCGAGAGAGTGCGCGTTCGGCCCTGTGCGCCCATGCGAGGGGGCCTATCCTACGCGAGCCGTCGGACGATGGCATCGCCATGATCCAGGCCTTCCTCGCCACACTCGACGGCTTCTTCCAGCGCTTCGTGGTCGCGCCGATCTCGAGCGTGATCTTCTTCGACCTCGCCTTCTGGGACGACGGCCAGCCCGGCGAGACGAAGCTCCCGATCGTGGTGGTGTGGCTGTCGTTGGCGGCACTCTTCTTCACGCTGCGCTTTCGCTTCGTGAACGTGCGCGGCTTCCGGCACGGCGTGGACGTGGTGCGCGGCCGCTATGCCCGGCCCGGTGAGACGGGCGAGATCTCGCCGTTCCAGGCGCTCTCGGCCGCGCTCGCCGCCACCACGGGGCTCGGCAACATCGCGGGTGTCGCGGTCGCGGTCGGCGTGGGCGGCCCGGGCGCGGTGTTCTGGATGGTGCTGGCCGGCCTGCTCGGCATGAGCGCAAAGTTCGCCGAGGTGACTCTCGCGCAGCTCTACCGCGTACGTCGCGCAGACGGCCACCTCTCGGGCGGCGCCATGCACTACTTGCACGCGGGCTTCGCCGAGCGCGGGCTGCCGCGCGTCGGCCGGGCGCTCGCACTGGTCTTCGCGGTGATGTGCATCGGCGGGAGCATGGGCGGCGGCAACATGTTCCAGGCCAACCAGACCTTCGCGCAGCTCGCGCAGGTGTTCCCGGCGTTCGCGGGCGCCGAAGGCGCGCTCGCCTTCGGCGGACTGCTCTCGTTTCTCGTGGGCCTCGTGATCCTGGGCGGCATCAAGCGCATCGGCGAGGTGGCGGAGAAGCTCGTGCCCTTCATGTGCGGGCTCTACATGCTCGCCGGCTGCGTGATCCTGATCGCGCACGCGGCCGAGCTGCCCGCGGCCTTCGCCACCATCTTCCGGCAGGCGTTCGCGCCGGACGCGGCCTACGGCGGCGCGCTCGGCGTGCTCGTGACGGGCTTCCGCCGCGCGGCCTTTTCGAACGAGGCGGGCTGCGGCTCGGCGCCGATCGCGCACTCGGCCGCCACCACGGACGAGCCGGTGCGCCAGGGCCTGGTGGCGCTGCTCGAGCCCTTCATCGACACCGTGATCGTGTGCCACATGACCGGGCTGGTGCTGGTCGTGACCGGCGCCTGGTCGCATCCCGAGGCCGGCAGCGGCATCGCGCTCGCGTCGTGGGCCTTCGAGAGCGTGCTGCCGTGGTTCCAGTACGTGCTCCTCGCCTGCGCGTTCCTGTTCGCATATGCCACGATGATCTCGTGGAGCTACTACGGCGAGCAGTGCTGGGTGTACCTGTTCGGTGTGCGCTCGCTCTTGGCCTACCGGCTGATGTTCCTCGCTTTCACCTGGGCCGGCACCGTCGTTACCGCACAGGCCGTGCTCGAGTTCGGCGACCTGATGATCCTCGGCATGGCCTTCCCGAACCTGATCGGCGTCGTGCTGATGTCGGGCAAGGTGAAGGCCCTGCTCGACGACTACTTTGCGCGGCTGCGCGCGGGCGCATTCGAGGCGCCACTCACAGGCGGTCAGTCGCCCTCGAGCTGAATCCCGCCGTCGAGTACCACGGCGAACACGAGGGGCTCGCGGCCCAACACGCGGTAGGCGTGCACGCTGCCGGGCGCGCGGTGTACCAGGTCGCCCGGAGCCCAGCGCGCGCCCGTGCCCTCTTCCTCCGCCTCGCCGGCGAGGATGAGCGAACACTCCTCGCCCAGGTGGCGATGCGCCGGAAAACGCACGCCAGGCTCGATGCGCACGAGCCCGCAGTCCGCCGCCGCGACGCGCGGGCCGCCGGCGAGGTGGAACAGGCGCACACCCGCGACAGGGTATGCCTCCCAGCCGTCGCAAGCAGCGCCGCTCGCCTCGCGGATCAGCTCGTCGGCCCGCTCGCGTGCGAGGTCGAAGAGCTGCGCGAGCCGCGCCGTGAAGCCACTGAGCTTCGTGCCGGCGGCGATCGTGCCGAGCACGGCGCCCCGCAGCGCCGGACGCGGCAGGGCCGGCTCGGCGCCGAGGCCCTGCTCGTCGAGCAGATCCGGCTGCGGTTCGCGCGTCTTCACTCGAGACTCCCGGCCGTCGCCAGCGCGGTGCGCAGCTTGCCCATCGCGGCGGAGAGCCGCGATTTCACCGTGCCGATCGGAATCGCGCAATGGGCCGCCATCTCACTGCACGTCATGCCCTCGAAGTAGGCCAGCTCGATCAGCACGCGCTGCGGCTCCGGCAGCACATCGAGCGCCCGCCTGACGCGCTCGCGATCGGGCGTGTCCCAGATGGCCGCGACCGGCACCGCTTCGGCAGCCCCGTCGGTGTCTGCCACGAGGCCGCGCCGGCGCGCCGCCTGGAGCGTCCGCAGGCGATCGACACCGCGGCTACGCACCCGCACGAGCAGCCAGCTGCGCACGCTGCCGCGCTCAGCGTCGAAGTCGCGCGCCTTCTGCCACGCCTCGACGAACACGTCGTGCACGAGGTCTTCCGCGTCCTGTCGCACCTTCAAGATGCGCAGCGCCACTCCCAGCATGGCGCCCGCGTGGCGATCGTAGAGCTCGCCGAGTGCGCTCTCGTCCCCCACCGCGGCCGCGGCCATCAGGCTCTCGTCGCGTTCCGTCTCCGGCTCGACTGAACGGCTCATGCGGCGCGTCTGCTCTCCCGGCCTATCGAGACGGTAGCCGTGGCCGTGTCGGATGCGCGAGCAGAGTCGAGCCGGAGCAGGCGGAAACCCGTAAGCTCCTCTGAAGTCCAGGGAGGGCTTGCGCCGATGAACGGGGCGCTCGGAGAGCGCGAGCACGGCGAGCTGCTGGAGCTGGCGTCGATCGAGGCGCTGGGCGTGCTCGACGCCCCGGACCGGGCGCGCCTTGCGCGCCACCTCCGGGAGGGCTGCTCGCGCTGCCTCGAGCTGCTGCGCGCGGGCGAGCGCAGCGCCGGCGCCCTTGCGGCGCTCGCGCTCCCGCTGCCGGCGCCCGCGACCTTGCGTGCACGCGTGCTCGCGTCGTTCGGCGGCGGAGACACCGCCGCGCCGGTGCGCCAGCCCGCGCTCACGAGGCCCCCGCGCCGTGCCGGTGCCGGTGCGCGCTGGCTGCGTGCCGCAGCCGGCGCCGCGGCCGTCGCCGCGATCACCATCGTCGCGGTGCGCGTCACGGCCACGCTGGAGCGCGAACGCACGCTGCGCCGCGAGGCCGAGCTCGCGCGCGCGCGCGCCGACGCCAGCGCACATGCGGCCGAGCAGGAGCGCGACCGCCTGGTCGCCCTGGTCGAGACGGTGGGCGCCCCGGCGGCGCGCGCGGTCGTGCTCGCGGGTGCGGCCGGCATTCCGGCGGCGCGCGGCCGGGCCTTCGTCGAGCCGGTGGGCCAGCGCATCGTGCTGCTGGTCTACGACCTGCCGCCGCCGCCGCCCGGCCGCATCTACCAGCTCTGGACGATCGAGGGAGGCGTGCCGGCGAGCGCGGGCACGTTCGCGACGAGCGCGGCGGGCCTCGCGCGCCACGCCACGGCCACGCAGGCGCGGCTCGGCGAGGCGATCGTACTGGCCGTGACGGTCGAGCCGGAGGGCGGCGTGCCGCAGCCGACCGGTCCGATCGTCATGGCGCAGTCCCAGTAGAGGCCCGCGGCCCGGATCGATCCGACATCGCCATCCCGCTCAACCGGTAGCCACGCCCTCGCGGCGCTCCACCTCGACATCGGCGTCAGCGCGCGTCGCGTGAGCCGCATCGATCACGCGGCGCGTCACCGAGGGCGTGCTGCGCACCGCGCAGGCGGGCATCGCGCAGTACAGGCACTCGTGCGGGCGACACGGGTCGAAGTGCACCACCGCCTCGGCAGGCATGGCCGCCGCCTCGCGCAGCCGCTCCTCGATCTCTTCCTGTATCCGGTGCAGACGCTCGGCATCGAAGTAGCGCGGCACCACGAGGTGCAGGTCCATGTGCGCCTCCGCGCCCGAGCGCCAGGCGCGCAGCCCGTGCACGTCGATCCACTCGGGCGGACGCGAGGCGTCGAGCGCGGCCGCGAGCTTGTCGAGCAGCGCTTCGTCCGCCTCGTCGAGCAGCCCGCCCACCGCGCGCTGCACGAGCTGCCAGCCCTCGCGCACGATGTTCGCGGCGACGGCGAGCGCCACCGCCGGGTCGAGCCAGACGATGCCCGTGAGCTGCACGGCCAAGAGGCCGAGCAGCACGCCGGCGCTGGTCCAGACGTCGGTCAGGACGTGACGCCCGTCGGCGTGGAGTGCGAGCGAGCCGGTGCGCCGGCCGACGCGCACGAGATGCAGGCCGAGCGCGCCGTTCAGCAGGCTCGCGCCGAATACGAGCGCCATGCCGGTGTCGAGGCGATGCGGCGCGCTGCCCACCACCAGGTCTCGCAGCGCCTGCACGCCGATCAGCAGCGCAGCCACGATGATCAGCCCGCCCTCGACGCCGGCCGACAGAAACTCGGCCTTGCCATGGCCGTAGGGGTGATCGCGATCGGCGGGCTGTGCGGCGAGTCGCAGGCTCCACACCAGCAGCAACGCCGCCACCACGTTGACGATCGACTCCATCGCGTCGGAGAACACCGCGACGGAGCCGGTCACGATCCAGGCCGCGACCTTGACCGCGAAGACGAGCACGCCGACGGCGAGCGAGAGCCGCCCGGCAGCGAGTCGAACGTCGTGCGCGAGCTCCATGGCCGGGCGAGGATAACGACCCTCGCCCGGCCCGAAGCCTCGCGGGCTAGTGCGCCGCTTCCTCGTACGAGACGCAGTCCCCTGCGCCGTCGTGGAGCTCGAGCCGCAGCACCGCGCCCGAGGCGAGCGGCAGCGCCGGCAGCCCGAGATCGCCGCCACGCGCTGCGACGTCGAGGGCGCCCTGGCCCTTCTTCCCCCTCACCTTCACCTTGTCGGGCGACAGCGCGCCGCCCGCCGCCGCACCGTCCACGTAGACGCACACCAGGTTGTCGCCGGCCGCGACGCTGCCCGCGGCAAAGCCGCTCGAGCGCCAGCGCAGGCTCGCGCCCTTCGGGCCACTGCCGAGCTCCGCGTCGCCGGCGCTCGCCGCGGTACAGGCCGGCGTCGGTGCCGCCGGGCAGACGCTGAGGCCGTCGCCGCCGCCGCATGCGCTCTCGTACTCCGACACGTCGCCGCTGTCGTTGGCGTCGTGTGCGCGGTCGTGCGGCACGGAGATCGTGTAGGTCTCTTCGGCCAGATTGCCGGCCTCGTCGGCGACCTGGAGCACCAGCTCGTAGACGCGGCCGTCGCCGCCGCCGCTGCGCTCGGAGCGGACGTCCGCGCTCTGGCAGTCATCCGAGAACTGAACGTCGGCGTTCGTGCTGCCGTCGCCGAGGCCGTCGTCCGGCTCGTCGCTGGTGGCGTGGCCGAACACCACGTCGTCGAGCGTGAGCTCGCTGCAGTCGTCGCTCACCGACTCGGCGATGTCGGCGACCTCGTAGCCGCGGAGCTTGTGATTCGGCGGCCAGCTCTCGTCGGCGTCGCTCGCGAGCACCAAGTCGGGCGGCGTCACGTCGGCGTTCACGGTGATCAGCACGGTGTCCGGCAGGCTGTCGCCATCCACACCGTCGTTCACGATCAGCGTGATCACGTGCGTGCCGGGCGCGAGCAGCAGCGTCGGCATCGGCTCGGTCGAGAGCACGGCGAGCGTCGCGTCCGTCCAGCTGTAGGTGAGCGGCTGGAGGTCGGCGTCGCTGGAGCCGGTGCCGTCGAGGGTGACCCCGGCGCCCTCGGGCAGCGCGCAGTCGATCACCTGGGATTCGCCAGCCTCGGCGACGGGCAGGTTCTGGGCGGCAGCGGCCGAGCCGAAGCTCGCAGCCGCAAGAAGAAGGATGGGAGTGAAGCGCAGGCGCAGCATCGCGTGAGTTCTCCGATCAGTGGGTGGAAGCTCGACCGAGGGAGTATCGGCCGCTCGGCCAGCGGCGCCGTGATGGGGGTCACCGCCCACGGAAGCAACTAGAGTGGGCCGGCGGAGGAGCGATGCACGTCTTCGCGATCGACCTGCGTTCGCTCGCGCTGCTGCGCGTCGGGCTGGCGCTGCTCCTGCTCGGCGACGCGCTGCTCCACGGCGCGGACTTCGCGGTCTTCTACGGCGAGCGGGGCGTGCTGCCTGTGGCCCAGCTTCCACTCGTCGGCGGCGGCGGCGCCTTCTCGCTGCACACGTACGCGAGCGGCTCGCCACCGCTCTTGTGGCTGCTCTTCGGCGTCCAGCTCGGTGCGGCGCTCGCGCTGCTCGTCGGCTGGCAGACGCGCGTCGCGAGCGGGCTGTGCTGGCTCTTGCTCGCGAGCGCGCAGCTGCGCAATCCGTTCCTCGCCTACTCGGGCGCCGACCGCCTGCTCCGCCTGCTGCTGTTCTGGGCGATGTTCCTGCCGCTCGGCGCGCGCTTCTCGCTCGACGCGCGCAGGGCGGGGCGCGAGCCGGCCGGCGAGGTGCTCTCCGTCGCGAGCGCCGCGCTGCTGCTCCAGCTCGGCATCGTCTACTGGTCGAACGGGCTCAACAAGCTGGTGGCCGCGGAGTGGATCGAGGGCAACGCGCTCGAGCGCGCGCTCGGCGTCACCTTCTTCGGCGGGCGCTTCGGCCCATGGCTCGCGCAGCAGGGCTGGCTGATGAAGCCCGGCGCGTGGGGCACCGTGGCCTTCGAGATCCTCGCGCCGTGCTTCGCCTTCGTGCCGTGGCGCACGGACTGGCTGCGCCTCGCGACGGTCGCCGTGCTCATCGGCTTCCACATCGTGCTGATGGGCGCCTTCGACATCGGCTGGTTCCCGCTGGTGTGCAGCGTCGCGTGGCTGGCCTTCCTGCCGGGCGTGTTCTGGGAGGCGCTGCCGGGCGGGCGCGCTCTGCGCGGGCGCCTGCCGCAGCCGGTAGCGCTCGAGATCATGTCCGGCGCGCTGCTCGCGTGGCTGATCGTATACGTCGCGGCCGGGCACCTCGGCATCGCTCTCCCGGGCCTGGTGCGGGCACCGGGCGCGGCGCTGCGCCTCACGCAGCACTGGGGCCAGTTCGAGGTGGTGAGCCCGATCGACTTCTGGCCGCGCCTGCGCGGCACCACCGTCGCGGGCGCTGCCGTCGATCCCCTGCTCGGCGGACCGCCCGCACCCGCGCGCCCCGCGCGCGCCGCCGACCTGTTCCCGCACTTCCGCTGGCGCATCTACTTCTACAACCTGCTCCAGCGCGCGATCGACAAGCCCTCGGACCCCACGCTCGAGCCGCTGGTCGGCGAGGTCGCGACGACGCTGTGCCGGCGCTGGAACGCCGCGCACACCGGCCGCGACGCGCTGGCGCACGTGCGCATCGCCCTCGTGGCGGAGGTGTTCGAGGCGACCCAGCCGCTGCCGCCGACGGAGCTGTTCGTGCTGGAGCAGCGGTGCCAGCGCGATGCGCGTGCGCCCTAAGCCGGGCCGGCTGCCGTGCGACGCATCCAGTCGCGAAGCTTCTCGATGTCGCGCGGTACCGAGCGCGCCGCGGCGAGCATGCAGAAGGTCAACACGAGGTTGAGAGCGGGGATCACGTACATGGCCTGGCGCAGGCCGGCGCCTTTGAACGCCTCGAGGGCCGGTCCGGTCGCGTCCGTCACGCCGGCCGCCGCTGCGGCCGCGAGCATGTAGTGATCGCTGAGCTTGCCCATCAGCACGGGGCCGAGCGAAGCGCCGAGCAGATACATGGCGCAGAAGTACGTCGCCATCGCCACACCGCGCAGCGACGGTTCGACCAGATCCTGGATCGTGGAGTACGTCGCCGCGTAGTAGACGTACATGGCGGCGACGCCGAGGGCCATCGGGATCGAAAAGGCCAGCGGCCTGCCCGGACCCACGTCGATCGCGAGATACGTGAGCGGCGCCGCGACGAAGAACATGACCGCCGAGAGGATCATGCGACCCCCCGGCCAACGCCGCGTGAGCCGGTCGGCCAGCAGACCGCCGAAGATCAGGCCTGGGATGCCGGAGAGGCCGTACACGAACATCGAGTAGTAGCCGGCCTGCGCGATATCGACGGCGTGGTAGCGGATCATGAGCGGCGCGATGAAGGTGCCGATCGCGTACATGTTGAAGTTGTGCAGCGCGCCCGAGGCCACGATCGGCCACATGCTCGGAATCGAGAGCACGAGCCGGATCGGCGAGCCCGCGCGCGTGCTCGCACCGATGTCGTGGGTCTCCGAGGCGCCCCGCTGCGGCTCCTGCATCCAGGCGAAGGCCGCGACCGCGCACAACAGGCCCGGCAGGGCCGCCAGGAAGAAGGCCATCTGCCAGCCGTAGTGCTTGGCGACGTAGCCGCCGACCAGGAAGCTCGCGGCGATGCCGAGCGGCAGACCGAGCATGAAGGCGGAGAGCGCCTTGGAACGCTCGTGGCTCGGAAACAGATCGCCGATCAGCGAAGACGCGGCGGGAGCGCACGAAGCCTCGCCGAGGCCGACGCCGAGCCGCACGACGAAGAGCTGCGCGAAGCTCGTGCACGCGCCGGAGGCCGCCGTGAGCAGGCTCCACACGAAGACGCCGGCGCCCAGGATGCGTTTGCGGCTGAACCGGTCGGCGAGGCGGCCGAGCGGCAGGCCGACGATCGCGTAGATCAGCGTGAAGGCCGTGCCGAGCGTCCCGAGCGCCGTGTCGGAGAGGCTCCAGTCCGTGCGGATCTGCTCTCCGACCGCGCCGAGAATCTGGCGGTCGAAGAAGTTCATCAGGTTGATGGCAAACAAGACCCCGAGGGCCAGCCGGGCTCGCGTCGGACTCATGCGCTACCGCCCCGCCGCCCTCCACGCGCACGGCATCCTCTTGATCCCGTTGATGAAGTTCGAGCGCAGGTACTCGGGCGGGCCGCTGATCTCGAGATCGGGGATGCGCGTCGCGATCTCGCGGAACATCACGCGCATCTCGCGGCGCGCGAGGTTGGCGCCGAGGCAGTGGTGCTTGCCGGGGCCGCCGAAGCCGACGTGCTCGTTCGGGCTGCGCCTGACGTCGAACTGGCCAGGCTCGGTGAAGACGTCCTCGTCGCGGTTCGCCGAGTTGTACCAGAGCACCACCTTCTCGCCGGCCTGGATCTTCTGGCCGCTCAGCTCGGTGTCGCGCGTGGCGGTGCGGCGGAAGTGGATGACGGGCGTCGCCCAGCGCACGATCTCTTCGATCGCGGTCGGCGCCACGCCCTCGAAGTCGGCCCACCAGGCGCGGCGCTGGTCCGGGAAGTCGGTGAGCGCCTTCATGCCGTGGCTGATGGCGTTGCGCGTGGTCTCGTTGCCCGCCACGACCAGCAGCACGAAGAAGGAGGCCAACTCCTGCGACGAGAGCGACTCGCCCTCGAGCTCGGCGGCGAGCAGCGCGGAGGTGAGGTCGTCCTCTGGCCGCTTGCGGCGCTCCGCGACCAGGTCGTTCATCAGCCCGGCGAGCGCCTGGCCGGCGCCGAGCGCCGCCATCAGCACGTTCGTGCCTACGGGCACGTACTCGGGGTCGCCGAGGCCGAGGATCGTGTTCGTCTTCTCGAACACGAACTTCGTCTGGCTGTCGGGGATGCCCATCATGTCGCAGATGATCTCCAGCGGAAGCGGCGCGGCGATCTCGCTGACGAAGTCGCAGCTGCCCTGGTCGATCACGCGGTCGATGGTCTGTTTGGCGCGGCGCTGCACGTCACTTTCCAGCTTCCCGAGCGCGCGCGGGGTGAAGCCGCGCGAGACGATGCGGCGCAGGCGCCCGTGCTTCGGGTCGTCCATGTTGATCATCGAGCCGAAGAACTCGTTGAAGCTCTCGGGCAGGTCGGCGATGTTGCTGCCCTTGCCGGAGCAGAACAGCTCGGCGTCGCGGCTCGCGGCGAGTACGTCTCGGTGCCGCGAGAGCGCCCAGTAGCCCGGACCGCGCGGCAGCGGGATCTCCGGCGGCGGCTCGAACTCCTTCTGGAACGAGATCGGCTGCTCGCGCCGCAGCGCCGCGAAGGCGGCCTCGCGCTCGGCGGGCGGCCGCATCCAGAACTCGAAGCTCCCGAGATCGACGTCTTCGTTGCGAATCGCTCGGCTCATGGCGACTTCTTCTCCTCGAGCAGCGCAGCACGGCGCGTGAACAGGTAGGCCCGGATCGCAGTCAGATCGTCGGGGCGCAGCCAGGCGTCGAAGCGCGGCATGCCGTTGTTCGCGAGCGCGCCCCGCAGCACGATCTCGTCGAGGATCTCGTAGAGCCTCGGGTCCGACTTGCGCAAGTCGGGCAGCACGCCGCCCGACACGGCGCCGACGCCGTGGCAGGTCGCGCACCAGCGGTGATAGGTCTGGTTGCCGCGCGTGACGAGCGCCGCATCCTGCGGAACAGGCAGCGCCGCGATCTCGCGCGCTGCGACCTGCTGCGGCGGCAGCGTCGCCGTGCCGCCGAGCTTCCAGACCAAGAGGCGCCCGCGGTTGTCCACCACGCCCGCGGCGGCCGCCGCGTCGCCCGCGACCAGCGCGTAAGCACCCCCCCAGCCCGCCATCACCGCCACGTACTGCACGCCGTCGAGCTCGTACGTGATGGGCGGCGCCACGATGCCCGTGCCGGCCGGCGCCTCGAACAGCAGCTTGCCGTCCGTGGCGCGGTAGGCAGCGAAGCTCCCATGCGCCGTGCCCTGGAAGACCAGGTTGCCGGCGGTGCTGAGCGTGCCGCCGTTCCACGGCAGCGTGTACTGCGCGCGCCAGACCTCTTGCTTCGCAACCGGATCCCAGGCCAGCAGATGACCGGACACCAGATTGCGCGGAAAGTCGTCTGCCACCGTCGGGTCGGCGCCCGTGTTCCAGGCGCCCGCGCGGTACTTCCACTCTTTGTCGAGCCGGAAGAAGTACGGGATCTCCTGCGCCGGGATGTAGACCAGCCCCGTCTTCGGGTTGTACGACATCGGCTGCCAGTTGTGTCCGCCGAACGGCGCCGGCTTCACCTCGACCGTCTGCTCGCGGTAGTCGAGGCCCTCGGCCTCGATCGGTCGGCCCGTGGCGAGATCCACGCCCTTCGCCCACGTCACCGTCACATAGGGATCCGCCGAGAGCAGCTCGCCGGTCTTGCGGTCGAGCACGTAGAAGAAGCCGTTCTTCGGCGCCTGCATCAGCACCTGGCGCTGGCTGCCGCCGAGCGCTAGGTCCGCCAGCAGGAGGTGCTGCGTCGAGGTGAAGTCCCAGTTGTCGCCGGGCGTGTTCTGGTAGTGCCAGACCAGCTCGCCCGTATCGGGGCGCAGCGCGAGGATCGACGAGAGGTACAGATTGTCGCCGCCGCCGGGGCTGCGGACGTAGCGGCTCCAGGGCGAGCCGTTGCCGGTGCCGACGTATAGGAGATCCAGCTCGGGGTCGAAGGCGAGCGCGTCCCAGACCGTGCCGCCGCCGCCCACCTTCCACCACTCGCCCGTCCAGGTCTTCGCGGCCGCGGCGAGCGCCGGGCTCTCGAAGGGCCGGCTGGGGTCGCCGGGCACGGTGTAGAAGCGCCAGTCGAGGTGGCCGTTCTCGGCGTCGTAGGCGGACACGTAGCCGCGCACGCCCAGCTCGGCGCCGCTGTTGCCGATGATCACGCGGCCCTTCACGACGCGCGGCGCCATCGTGATGGAGTAGGGCCGGGTCTGGTCCACGGTGACCACCGACCAGAGCAGCGCGCCGGTCTTGGCATCGAGCGCCAGCAGCCGGCCGTCGAGCGTGCCGACGTAGACGCGGCCTTTGTAGAGCGCGACTCCGCGGTTCACGACGTCGCAGCAGACCAGGCCGCCGTAGCGGCGCGGCACGGCCGGGTCGTGGCGCCAGAGCTGCTGGCCGGTGCGTGCGTCCACGGCATGCACGACGCTCCACGAGCCGGTCGTGTAGAGCACGCCGTCCACCACCAGCGGCGTGGCCTCGAGCCCGCGCGTGGTGTTCATCTCGAAGGCGAAGGCGAGGCCGAGCTGCGCCACGTTCGTCTCGTCGATCTGCGCGAGCGGGCTGTAGCGCTGCTCGGCGTAGTCGCGGCCGTAGCTGAGCCAGCTGCCGGGCTCTTCGGCGGCCGCGCGCAGGCGTGCGTCGTCGATGGCCTCCACACCGCGCGGCGCGGGTGAGCCGCCCCCGAGTCCGCCGCAAGCGGCAAGAGCCGTGGAGAGGAAGGTCAGCCCGAGGCGAAGTCCGGCCCTCATCGCGATTGCCCTCCGAGGTCCCGCAAGGTAGCAGCGCCCGTGTGAACGAAGCGAAGCACTTGACAATGGCTGACCCTCTCGCGTCTACTGCCGTCCGAGCGGAAATCAGGAGGATCGCCGTGACGAAGTTCGCAGTCTCCTTGCTGAGCCTTGCCCTGTTCTCGACGGGCTGCGCCATGGGGGCCGCTCCCGTGATCCCGCCGCGCGCACTCTTCCAGAACTACAAGGCGCCGCTCGACATCGACAACCACGAGACCCAGCTCGGCTCGAAGCAGGGCACCTCGGTGGCGAAGACGGTCCTCGGACTCGTCGCATGGGGTGACGCCAGCACGCACGCCGCCGCCCAGAACGGCGGCATCACGACGATCCGCTCGGCCGACTACGAGTTCTACTCGGCCTTCGGCATCTACAGCACCTACACGACGATCGTGTATGGGGACTGACCGGCGGCCCGGCCGGGCAGCGCTCGCTCTCGGCTGTCTGCCCTTTGCGTGGGGCGTCGCGTGCGCATCGCCCGTCACGGTGCCCGTGGAGCCTGTGCACGGGGGCGTGTTCTCGTACTACTCGGCTCCGCTCCAGACCGACTTCGACGCGACGCCCGTGGGCTCGAAGGTCGGCAAGTCGGATCTGTTCTTCTTCCAGCTCCCCGTGAATGGCTCTCGGATCCCGGTTGCCACGTTCGCGGACGCGAGCATCGCGCACGCGGCCGAGAGAGCGGGCATCCAAACGATCCACTACGCGGACTACCAGGTGATCGACGTGCTCGGCATCTTCGTCCGGCTCGAGGTCCGCGTCTCGGGCGACTGAGCCGAGCGCCCCGGCCGCGGTAGAGTCCGCGGCCGGAGGAATCGCCATGACCGCCCGCAACGCCGCACGCCTCGGACGCCTCGGCGTCTGGACCTGGCTCGACATGCTCCCGGCCCCGCAGGCCGTCGAGTTTGCGCAGCAGGTCGAAGCCTGGGGCTACTCGGCGCTCTGGTTCCCGGAGGCCGTCGGGCGCGATCCCTTCTCGATCATCTCCTTTCTAGCGGCGCACACGAAGAAGCTCGTGTTCGCGACCGGCATCGCGAACATCTACGCGCGCGACGCGATGACGATGCGCGCGATCCAACAGACCGTGGGCGAGCTGTCGGGGAACCGCTTCGTGCTCGGCCTCGGCGTCTCGCACGCGCCGATGGTGGCGGGACTGCGCGGGCACGTGTACGGCAAGCCGGTCGCGACCATGCGCGCGTACCTCGAGGCGCTGGAGAAGGCCACCTACCTCGGGCCGGCACCGGCCGAGGAGACGCCGATCGTGATCGCGGCCCTGCGCCCGAACATGCTGCGCCTCGCCGCCGAGCGCTGCGCCGGCGCCCATCCCTACAACGTGACGCCCGAGCACACGGCGCGGGCGCGCGAGATCCTCGGCGCGGGGCCGACGCTCGCGCCGGAGCAGATGGTGCTGCGCGAGACCGACCCCGCGAAGGCGCGCGCGCTCGCACGCAAGAACCTCACGATCTACCTCGGGCTGCCCAACTACCAGAACAACTGGAAGTGGCTCGGCTTCGACGACGCCGACTTTGCGAACGGCGGCAGCGACCGGCTGATCGACGCGATCGTGGCGTGGGGCGACGAGCGGGCGATCGCCGCGCGCATCCAGGCGCACTTCGATGCGGGCGCGGACCACGTCTGCATCCAGACCTTCCGGCCGGATGGCGAGGCGGGTCCGGATCTGCGCCTGCTCGAGGCGCTGGCGCCGCGCCCGGCGGCGAAGGCAAAGCCTGCGGCTCGCGCCGCGAGCGTGCGCACGCGCGCGAAAGCGAAGCCCAAGGCGAAGGCGAAACCCAAGCGCGCGAAGCTCACCAAGAAGAAGTCGGCGCGGCGCTGAGCCCGGCGCGCAACGAAGGGGACGGTCCTCTTTCGTAACTAACTCGCAGCAACTATCCAAAAAGGACCGTCCCCCTCGTGAACGTCCCCCTCGGGAACCAACGGAAGCGGAAGTGGTGGGGCTGGGGCGTCGAGGGCGCAGGGCCTTCGCCCGAGCAGGCGCAGGCCATTGCGCGCACGCTGGCCGGGCGCTTCGGCAGCGCGGTCGAGCCGCGCCCGCCGCCGCGCCTCGAGCAGATCACGCTGCGTGCGCCGCGCGTGGCGCCGCCGGCCGCGCTTGCCGCCTGCGTCGTCGCCGAGCCCGAGGCACGCGCCGGCCATCACTACGGCAAGTCCTACCGCGACGTGGTGCGCGCCTACCGTGGCGAGCTGCCGGGCCCGCCCGATCAGGTCGCCTTCCCGCGCGACGAAGCCGAGCTTTCGGCCGTGCTCGATTGGTGCGGCGCTAGCGACATCACGCTGGTGCCCTACGGCGGCGGCTCCTCGGTGGTGGGCGGCGTCGAGACGGCGATCCCCGGCGCCAAGGCCGTCGTCAGCCTCGATCTCTCGCGCCTCGATCGTGTGCTCGAGATCGACCGCACCTCGCGCGCCGCGCGCATCCAGGCCGGCGTGCTCGGCCCCGCGCTCGAGGACCAGCTGCGCCCGCACGGGCTCACGCTGCGCCACTTCCCCCAGTCCTTCGAGTTCTCGAGCCTGGGCGGCTGGATCGCCACGAGGTCCGGCGGCCACTACGCCACGCTCTACACGCACATCGACGAGTTCGTGGAGTCGCTGCGCGTGCACACGCCCGCCGGCGTGATCGAGACGCGGCGCCTGCCCGGCTCGGGCGCCGGGCCGAGCCCCGACCGCCTGTTCATCGGCTCCGAGGGCATTCTCGGCGTGATCAGCGAGGCGTGGATGCGGCTGCAGGACCGCCCGACCTTTCGCGCGGGCGCGTCCCTGCGCTTCGACGGGCCGGACGGCTTCCTGCGCGGCGCCGAGGCGGTGCGGCGCCTCGCGCAGTCGGGCCTCCATCCCTCGAACTGCCGGCTGCTCGATGCGCAAGAGGCACAGACCTCGGGCGCCGGCGACGGCACGCACGCGGTGCTCGTGCTCGGCTTCGAGTCCGCCGACCATCCGCTCGACGCTTGGATCTCGCGCGCCCTCGAGCTGTGCCGCGACGCCGGCGCCGTCGTGCCGGAGCGGCCGGCCGCAACGGAACGCCCCCACGGCGAGCGTGGCGCGGGGGACGAAGGCCCCGCCGGCGCCTGGCGGCGCGCCTTCCTGCAGGCGCCCTACGTGCGCGACGTGCTGGTGGCCTGCTCGGTGATCGCCGAGACCTTCGAGACGGCAATCCCGTGGAACACCTTCCCGGCCTTTCATGAGGCCGTGATGCAGACGACGCGCGACGCGGTGAAGCGCGTCTGCGGCGCCGGCAGCGTGGCGTGCCGCTTCACGCACGTCTACGCCGACGGCGCGGCGCCGTACTACAGCGTGCTCGCGCCCGCGCGCCCGGGCAGCGAGCTCGAGCAGTGGGCGGAGATCAAAGCGGCGGCCACGGACGCGATCATGGCGGGCGGCGGCACGAGCACGCACCACCACGCCGTGGGGCGCGACCACCGCCCGGGCTACGACCGCGAGCGGCCCCCGCTGTTCGCCGCCGCGCTGCGCGCCGCCAAGCGCACGCTCGACCCGCGTGGCGTGCTGAATCCGGGCGTCTTGATCGACGTGTGATCCAACGCCACACCCCATTTGGGGGATGCACCTGCTTCCCGGCGCCTGCGAGACGGCCATCACCCGCAAGGGCAGATGTCCCGTACCGCTAGGCACCCAGCGGAGAGACGTCGGCGCCGGCCGGCCGTGAGACTGCGCACGGCCGGCCGTCGTCCTCCGGGCTGGCGTGATGCGCGGAGCCCAGCGCTCGTCGGTATGCTGGCGCGCCATGGCACGCATCAACGAGCACTACCGGAATCTCGCGGCCGGCTACCTCTTCCCCGAGATCGGGCGGCGCGTGCGCGCCTTCCAAGCGGCGCATCCCGAGGCGCCGCTGATCCGCCTCGGCATCGGCGACGTCGTGCTGCCGCTGGTGCCCGCGGTGATCGAGGCGCTGCACCGCGCGGTGGACGAGATGGGCACGCCCGCCGGCTTTCGCGGCTACGCCCCCGACGGCGGCTACGACTTCCTGCTCGCAGGCATTCGCGAGCACGACTACCGCGCGCGCGGCATCGAGATCGCGAGCGACGAGATCTTCGTGTCCGACGGCAGCAAACAGGATTCGGGCAACATCCAGGAGATCTTCGGCGAGGGCTGCACCGTCGCGGTGTCCGATCCGGTCTACCCGGTCTACGTGGACACGAACGTGATGGCCGGTCGCGCCGGCAAGGCCGACGCCTCGGGCCGGCACGCCGGCATCCTGTATCTGCCGGCGGACGAGGCCAACGGCTTCGCGCCCGCACCGCCCGCGGAGCGCGCCGACGTCGTCTACCTGTGCTCGCCCAACAACCCGACGGGCACGGTGCTGGACCGCGCACAGCTCGAGCGCTGGGTGGCCTGGGCGCGCGCGCACGACGCCGTGCTGATCTTCGACGCCGCCTACGACGCGTACATCGCGGATCCCGCCCTGCCCCGCTCGATCTACGAGATCGAGGGGGCGCGCTCGTGCGCGCTCGAGATGCGCAGCTTCAGCAAGCGCGCCGGCTTCACCGGCCTGCGCTGTGCCTACACCGTCGTGCCGAAGGAGTGCACGGGCACGACCGCGGCGGGCGAGCGCGTGCCGCTGCGCGAGCTGTGGGCGCGGCGCATGTCCACCAAGTTCAACGGCGTGCCCTACGTCGTGCAGCGCGCGGCCGAAGCGGTGCTGAAGCCCGAGGGCAAGAAGCAAGCCGATGAGCAGGTCGCCTTCTATCGCGAGAACGCGCGGCGCCTTCGCGAAGGGCTCGGCGCTGCCGGCTTCACGGTGTTCGGCGGCGTGCACGCGCCCTACATCTGGCTGCGCACCGCCGGCGGGCTCTCGTCGTGGGACTTCTTCGACCGCCTGCTCGGCGAGGCGCACGTGGTCGGAACGCCGGGCGCGGGCTTCGGGCCGGGCGGCGAGGGCTACTTCCGGCTCTCCGCCTTCAACTCGCACGCGAACGTTGCTGAGGCGCTCGCGCGCATCCGCCGCGTGTTCGGGCGAGGCTGAGCGATGCCGCAGCTCACGCGCGAGGGCGCGGTGTTCGTGCTGCGCTGGGACGACGGCGAGAACCGCTTCCGCGACGATTCGATCCACGCCTGGAACGCCGCGCTCGACGAGGTCGAGGGGACGGAGGGGCCCAAGGCGCTCGTGACGACGGGCGCGGGCAAGTTCTACTCGAACGGCCTCGACCTCGATTGGGCGCTGCGCGAGCGCAAGGACAGCTTCCCCGAGTACGTGCTCGAGGTGCTCGCGCTGCTCGGGCGTGTGCTCACCTTTCCGTGTGTCACGGTCGCCGCCTGCAACGGTCACGCCTTCGGCGCGGGCGCGCAGCTGCTGGCAGCGCACGATCATCGGTTGATGCGCGCCGAGCGCGGCTTCTTCTGCATGCCCGAGATCGACATGAAGGTGTACCTGCACCCGGGCATGACGGCGCTGCTCGCGGCGCGCCTGCCGGCCCAGACGGTGCACGAGGTGATCGCCACCGGCCGGCGCTACGGCGGCGACGACGCGCAGGCGGCTGGCATCGTCGAGGAGGCGCTGCCCGAGGCGGCGCTGCTGCCGCGCGCGCTCGAGCTGGCGAGCGGCCTGGCCGGCAAGGCGCATCCCGTGATGAAGCGCCTCAAGAGCGATCTGTATCCGCACGTGCTCGCGGCGCTGCGGCAGCGCCAGGCGCTGGAGGGCTGAACGTGTCGGAGCTTCGCGTGGGCATCATCGGCGCGGGCGTAATGGGCGGCGGCATCGCGCAGTCCACGGCGCTCGCAGGCTACGAGACGGTGTGCACCGACATCGCCGAAAAAGCTCTGGACGACGCGCGTCGCGACGCCGAGACGGGCCGCTTCGGTCTCGCCGGCGCGGTCGCGCGCGGCAAGCTCGATGCCGCCGGCGCCGACGCGGCGCGCGGGCGAATCACCTGGAGTCGCAAGTTCGAGGACGCGGCGAGCTGCGACCTCGTGATCGAGTGCGTGCCCGAGCGCCTCGACCTGAAGCTGCGCGTGTTCCGCGACCTCGACCGCATCGCGCCCGCCGGCGCCATCCTGGCCTCGAACACGAGCGGGCTCCCGATCGCCGCCATGGCCGGCGCGACCGCACGCCCGCAGCAGGTGATCGGCTGGCACTGGGCGAGCCCGGCCTTCGTGATGAAGTTCGCCGAGATCGTGGTCACCGCCGACACCGCGCCTGCGGTGCGCGACGCCGTGTGCGAGGTCGCGACCCGCTGCGGCAAGCACCCGATCGTGGTGAAGGACCAGCCGATGGCCTGGGGCTTCGTCGCGAACCGCGTCTACGGCGCGATGCTGCGCGAGGCCGCGCGCGTGGTCGAAGAAGGCGTCGCCACCCACGAGCAGGTGAACCAGCTGATGGTGGACTGCTTCCGCTGGCCGGTCGGCCCCTTCGCGATGCTGAAGGGCGCGGGCTCGGGCTGGGGCGACCGCAAGAAGGAGTAGAGCCCCGGGCTCTCGGCGGCCGACGCCGCTCACGGCTACCGGCGTCGCGCCGACCTCTTCTTCGCAGGCTTCGCTCCGCGCCTCGACCTTGCCTTCGATCTCGGAGCTGCCGCGCGTACGGCAGGCTTTCGCAGCTGCGCGGTCGCGCGAATCTCGACGAGGCAGCCTGGCACGGCGAGCTCCGTGATGCCGATCGCCGTCCACGCCGGGTACGGCTCGGGCAGCACGGCGTCCTTCGCGCGCATGAACGTGCCGAGGTGCTGCGTCAAGCCGACGTGGAAGGTGGTGATCTCGATGACGTCGCTGAAGTCGAGGCCCGCTTCGGCGAGCACCGCCCTCAGGTTGGCGAAGGCCGCCGCGAACTGCGCGGCGGGGTCGGCGATGGCGCGGCCGTCGGGGCCGGTACCGAGCTGACCCGAGCAGATGAGCAGGTCGCCCGAGCGCGCTGCCGCCGCGAAGTGAAAGCTCTCGTACATCGCCCTCATCGACGCGGGGATCACCTGTGCGGACTTCTTCACGCCCTCTCCTTTCGAGCTGTTCAGCCGCCTCGCAGCTCTCGCAGCGCTGCGTCGGCAGCGGCCTCCGCGGCGATCTGCGCATCGCGCCCGAGGCGGATCAGTCGGGGCAGCTTCCACGGCCGTCGGGCGATATAACCCAGCGTGGCCCAATAGTTCGGGCTGCCGTCCGGCTGAGCCAAGCCGAAGATCTCCATGTCGATCGTATCGCCGCCCGCCTTGTCGCTGATGGCTCGGTACACCGACCAGGTACAGCCGTGCCGTTCCGCACTGGCGCCGATGGCGGCCGTCTCCATGTCGACGGCGTTGATGCCCTCGCTCGCCAGCCGCTCCATCAGGCCCTTGTCCACCGAGAAATGGTTGGACGTACGCAGCTTTCCTCTCGGTGTGATGCCCTCGGGCGGGGTCGGGACGTGTTCTGTGCCGTCGTCACCGTTGATCACGACGGTGGGGGTGAGCACGTCGCCGATCTCCACACCGGTGACGCCTCCGGCAATGCCGATCGCGATCACATGGTCGATCGCGAAGGCAGCGAGAACGCGGTCGGTGACCTCCGTGGCGAAGTCGGTGCCCATCCCGGTGCGAGTGGCCACCACCTCCACGTCGCCGACGCGCCCCTTGTAGAGCGGCCGGTCGCCGAGCGTCTCCCGGGTCATGGACCCCAGCTTCGTGACGAAGGGCTGAAGCTCACTGGGCATGGCTGCGATGACGGCGACGCGCCGGGTCGGTGTGCTCACCTCGAGCGCGGCAGCGGTCGCGACGATCGTCAACGCCATGGAACCCGTATACCCCAGCAGTGCCTTGCGTCTCAAGCCCGTCCCCCTCGGAACGTCAGGGCCCCAGGGTACTCTTTGCCGATGCCTGCCAGTGAAGGAACGACGAGCGTCGGCAAAGCCTCCGTCCACTGGCGCAGGCAGGGAAGCGGGCCTGCCGTCGTCTTCTTGCACGGCTTCCCGCTGTCGGGACTCAGCTGGGAGAAGGTCGTCGTGCAGCTTCGAGATCGCTTCACCTGCTACGCGCCGGACCTGATCGGGCTCGGACAGTCGCGCAGCGCGGCCGGTGACGACCATTCCTCGCAGGGGCAGGCCCGGGTCTTCCAAGGCTTGCTCCGGGCCCTCGGCGTCGATGCCTATGCCCTCGTCGGCAACGACACCGGCGGCTGGATCGCGCGCGAGCTCGCCCTTCTCGACGGGCGGCGCGTGTCGCGCCTCGTCCTCACCAACACCGAGATTCCGCGGCATCGCCCGCCCTGGATCCCGACGCACCAGGTGCTCGCCCACCTTCCCGGGGCCGGCGCGATCCTCCGGCAGATCGTGAAGCTGCGCGTGTTTCGCCGCTCGCCGATGGGATTCGGCGGGTGCTTTCACGACCTGGCGCACCTGGACGGCGAGTTTCACGAGCGCTTCGTCGAGCCCCTGATTTCGTCTCAGGGTCGAATCGACGCGGCCATGCAGTTCCTGCGGCGCATGAAGTTCGCGCGGCTCGACGAGTTCGAGACCCTGCATCGGAAGCTCGACCTGCCGACCCTGTTCATCTGGGGCGCGGACGACCCGACGTTCCCCGAGCCGACCGCGCGGGCGATGCTCGGCCAGTTTCCGAAGGCGGCCGGCTTCCACTCGATCGCGGACGCGAAGCTGTTGGTCTACGAGGAACACCCGCTCGAGGTCGCTCGGCTCATCGACGACTTTCTGTCCGGAACGCTCGACTGACGCGAACCGCTAGTCGGCGCCCGCTGCGACGTCGGCCCAGGGATACGCCTCGAACGCGTAGTCGCTGCAGACGCCCCCGCCCGCCGACGCGTACTCGTCGCGGCTCAGGTCGTCCCAGCGCGCGAGCGCGTGCAGCACGCCGCAGCGGTCGCGCGCGCGGGCGAGGCGCGGATCGGCGAGCACCTCGGTCACCACGCGCCCCATCGTCCAGGTCTCGCTCGCCATGCGGATGCCGCCGCCCGCGGGCGTGTCGAGCACCGCGTAGCGAGGCGCCGCCGGCGTGCTCGCGTCCCACGCCTGCCACTCGGGCAGCTCGGCCTTGCGCCCACGGCCGGGGCTTCCCGTGTACGCGAACTCGGCCCAGTAGGACATCATCGCCGCCGCGAGCGCCTCGCGTCCCGCTCGGTTGAACGGCCCGAACAGGCTCCTCGTCTCCGGGCCGAGGTCCCAGTGCCCGAACACGAACGGGATCTCGAGGCCGTGCGAGGCGCCGATCACGAAGGAGCCGTCATAGAGCCACGGCAGGCTCGGCTCCTCGTCCCAATCCCACCGGTACGCGTACACGCTCGGGCCCTGCACCCCGCGCATCACACGAGCCGGCTCGTCCACGGCACGCGCCTTCCAGGCCTGCGCCTGCGCCTCGGCCTGGGCCTGATAGAGCTCAGGGTCGAGCGGCTCGGGGAAGAGGCCGAAGCGCCAGCGCGCAAGCCCTGGATCGAAGGCCATGAAGAGCTTGTTCTCGTCGCGGTTCGTCCCGAGCAATACGGGCACACGGTGGTAGGCCCCGCGTGCGAGCGCGGCGAGCGGCTCGTCGCTGGGCAGCACCGCGCCGTCTCGGAAGACCGACGGGAACCAGAGCATGCCCTCGCTCTGGTCGGTGTAGCCCGCGAGCAGCTCCGCCGGGCTCTTCGCGCGGAGCCAGGCCGCGATCTCGCCGAGATCCATGCGTGCGAGCGCGGCGCGCGCCCCCTCGCGGTCCTTCGCTCGCGCTTCGTTCACCAGCAGCTGGGCCAGCAGCTCGTTGGCGCTGTGCAGGTGACCGCGCTCGGACGCGTCGCGGAAGCTCTCCGCGGCCGTCCTGTCCTCGATCGCGAAGCCCGCGCTCTGCAGGATGGCGCGGTGGAAGAGGCCGCCCGCCTGCTTCGCCAGGAGCAGCGAGAGCACGTTGGTGCCGCCGGCCGACTCGCCGAAGATGGTGACGTTGCCGGGATCGCCGCCGAAGCTCGCGACGTTGTCGCGCACCCAGGCGAGCGCGCGGATCAGGTCGAGCGTGCCGTAGTTGCCGGAGGCGTCGCTGGGATCGGCGCCGCTGCGGAGCGCCGCATGACGAAGCCAGCCGAGCGGACCGAGCCGGTACTGCACGGCCACCACCACGACGTCCTGCGCCTCGGCGAGATTCCCGCCCTGATAGAAGCCCGCGCGCCCGATCGAGTGGCCACCGCCGTGGATCCAGACCATCACCGGCAGACGCGCGTTCGTTGCCGCAGCCGGCGCGGCGCGCGGCGCCCACACGTCGAGCGTCAGGCAGTCCTCGCTGCCGATCACACCGGAAGCTCCGCGCGGCGAGCCCGCATAGACGCTCGCGTACTGCGGGCACGCCTCGCCGGTGGCGAGCGCCTTGCGCACGCCCTCCCAGCGCGCGGCCGGACGCGGCGCGCGCCAGCGCCGCTCGCCGACCGGCGGCTCGGCAAAGGGAAGGCCCAGCCAGGCGTGGCTGCCGTAGCGGTCGGTGAAGCCGACCACCTCGCCGGCCGAGAGGCTGCGCTGCGAGGTCGGGTCGGGGCTCGGCGCGGCGTCACGGGCGCAGGCGCTGGCGAGCGCCGCCATCAGAAGGATGGGAAGCGAGAAGCTCGACTGCATGGGAATCCCTCCCGAAGGACCGCCCATTCTACCTCCGCGCGCGCCCCGGCTCGATCGGGGCGCTCCGAGCCGATCCCCTCAGCCCCGTACCCGGCGCCAGCGCCGGAGCACAACGACGTAAGCGGTGTACGCGAGCGTGAGGCCGCCGAGCTTGCGCTGGTTCTTCATCACGAAGGCCAGCGGGTCGCCGCTCGCGGACGGAACCAGCTTGTTCCAGCTGCTCGTGGTCCGTGCCACGATCTCGCCCTCGCTCGCGACCAGGATCGGCGCCGCGGCGAGCGGGCCGCCCGCCGGCAAACGCGCCGTGCCGGGGCCGAAGCTGCGCGCGACGGCGCGCGTGAGCGCGCAGGAGCGGCCGGGCACCGCGATCCGCAGCGCGTCGGCGCGCTCCCAATCGGCAAAGACGCTGTTGTCGTTCTCGTCACTGAGCAGCCGAAGCACCTGCGCGGAAGAGCCGAGGTCGAGCTCGACGTCGAAGCGCAGGTGCCTCGGTACGGGGATCACGCGCTGGCCCGTCAGCTCGGGATTCGACGCGGTGTTCGCGTACGGCCGATCGGCGTAGAGCGCCGTGACGCCGTCCTGGTAGGGCTCGACGCGTAGCTCCGAGGGAATGTCGAGCGAGAGCGCGGCTCCCACAGAGAGGACCGGCGCGATCACGAACCAAGCGAGGTCGCGGATGCCAGGCATGTCGAGCGGCGGCCGAACATAGCGCCGAGCCACGACCCGAGTGCCCGCCGCTCTGCTCAAGCAGGCGAACCGGCAACCGACAAGCAGGAGTACGCGACCCGGGAGCCCGATGAAGATCCTCTACTTGATGGGAGCCGGGCATGTCGGCTCCACCGTGATCGACGTGGTGATCGGGGCGCACCCGCGCGTCGAGAGCCTGGGCGAGGCCTGGAAGCTGCCGGGCGCCTGGGCGGATCCGGCCAGCGAGCGCGTCTGCGCCTGTGGCACGCCGATCCGCGCCTGCACCTTCTGGTGCGAGGCGCGCCGCGTATGGGCGCAGCTCGTCGGCGACGACGACGTGGCTCGTTACGTCGCGCTGATGAGACGCTTCGAGGGCTCGCGCAGCGGCTGGCCGAGACTGCTTCGGAGCCAGCTGCGGCCGACGGCCGAGCTGACCGAGTACCAGCGCCGCAACCGGGCGCTCTACGAGGCGGTCTCGCGCGTCGGCGGCAAGGCCATGATCGTCGAATCCTCGCTCTCTCCGCGGCGCGCCTACGTGCTGTCCACCACGCCGGGCATCGAGCTCTACCTCGTGCACCTGGTGCGCGACGGGCGTGGCGTGATCTGGTCGCACCAGAATCCCGAGAAGCGCGCCCTGCGGAAGTCGTTTCGGCCGGCGCCGGCCTGGCAGACCACACGCTATTGGATCTCCGCGAACCTCCAGAGCGCCTACGTCTACTCGCGCCTGCCCGCCGAGCGCCGCATGCGCCTGCGCTACGAAGACTTCGGGACGGATCCGGACGCCGCGCTCGGCCGCCTCGGCGCCTTCGCCCGGGAGGATCTGTCGGGCCTGCTCACGCCGGACCGCGCGATCCGCCAGCCGGCTCCGGTGCGCCACACGCCGGGCGGGAACCGGGTGCGCCTCATGAAGGAGGTGCAGGTACGCAGCGACCTCGGGTGGATGGAGCATCTGCCGGCGAAGGACCGCACGCTGTTCTGGCTCTGCGCGGGCTGGCTGGCGCGCAGCTACGGCTACAGCCGGAACCCGAGCTAGCGCAGCCTCGCGCCCGAGCGGACCACGCGATCCAGCCAGCTGCCGGCCAGCAACGAGGTGGTGATCGCGAGCAGCACGAGCACCGCGTAGAACTCCGGGCTGATGATCGCGGTGTCGAGGGCGACCGACGCGAGCACGATGCCCGGTCCGCCGCGCGCGTTGAGTGCGACCGCCAGGTTGCGCGCTCCGCTCTCCGTCTCGCCGGCGAGCCTTGCTGCGACCCACACGCTGAGCGCCTTCGCACTGCACGCGACCCCGAAGAACAGCACGAAGAAGAGCGGCGAGAAGCCGTTCAGCAGGTTTAGCCGGAGCCCGACGATCGCGAAGTAGACCGGGATGAAGAAGGCCAGCGCGAAGGTGCGGATCGTCTCGCGCGCGTCCGCCGCGCGGTTCTTGTCCGACGAGCTCACGGCGATCCCGGCCAGGAACGCGCCGAACAGCGGCACCACGCCGAGCAGCGTCGCGAGCAGCGTGATCGCGAGCATGAAGGCGAGCTGGAAGCCGATCGGGCTGCCGCGCCGCACCAGGTTGAACCGGAAGCGGCGCACGGCGCGGTACCCGCTGGGCCCGAGCCAGCCCGCAAGCGCCAGGAACGCCAGCGTCACGACGACGTGATAACCGATGCTCACGGCCGATCCGGGCGCCAGACGCAGCACCGTCTGGAGGCCGAAGGCGTGGGAGGTGGGCGGCGTGACCAGGCCGATCGCGATCGCCAGGATCACGTACACGATCACGTCCTCGATCACCGCCACGGCGAGCACGATGCGCGCGAAGGGACTATCGAGGATGCCGAGGTCGCTCATGATCCTCGAGATCACCGGGATGCTCGTCACCGCGATCGCCAGCGAGAACACCAGCACGAAGGCGGCGCGGCTCTGCGCCGGTCCGATCAGAGCGTCGGTGGGGACGAGGGCGACGAAGCCGAGGCCGACCGCGAACGGGACGACCATGCCCGCGATGGTCACGGCACCGACGGTCCGTCGCTCGCCGGGCTGGAAGGAGGAGCGCAGCTCGGCGCCGGCCGCGAACATCAGCAGCAAGAGCCCGAGCTGGTAGAGCGCATCGAGCACCGCCGAAACGTGGCCCGAGGCCGGGAACACGAAGGCCTGGGCGTCGGGCAGGAGCGCCCCGAACAGGCTGGGCCCGAGCAGCAGCCCGCCGAGGATCTCGCCGATCACGCGCGGCTGGCGCAGCCGGGCGAACAGGTAGCCAGAGGCGTGCGCCGCGGAGAGCAGCAGGGTGAGCGCTAGCAGCAGGCGCGCCAGGTCTTCGGCGGAGAGCGTCATGCGCGTGCGGGCTGGCGCTCGGGCTTCAGCCCGCCGCGCGCCGATGGGCGGTGGCGAGATAGCCCTCCGCCTCGACCAGACGCTCGACGTCGCGAATCCAGCGCACCGCCTCGACCGGGAACTTGCCGACCGCCGTCTCCTCGGACAGCTGGATCCCGGAGACGCCCAGCTTGATCATCTCGTAGAGTCCGGAGACCTCCGACACCATCGGGATCGGCGAGTGCTCCATGGTCGAGAGGAACTGCGTGGCCACGTAGACCTCGACGCGGTGGCGGTGGGCGAAGCGGATGATGCGATCCTGCGCGTGCGGGATGTTCAAGAGGCCGATCTCGCCGGCCAGATCGCCGCGGTCGATCGAGATCTTCTCGCCCGGCACGATCAGCTTCTCGAGGTTCTCCCAGGCCACACGCGTCTCGATCTTGTAGATCAGCGAGTTGCGGTTGCGGATCCGGCGCTTCGCCTCGTCCTTGTCGCTCGGGTAGCGCACGTAGGAGAGCCCGACGTAGTCGACCGCGAGGTCGTTGATCACCTCGATCAGCTCGAGATCGCGCGGGAAGAAGTAGGGGAAGTCCGCGCGGTGCAGCTCGCGCGAGAAGATCAGACCGCGGTTGTTGGCGAGCTGCCCGGCGGCGTCGGCACGAAACTCGATCGAGTCGTCGTCGGCGCGAATCACCTCGAGCCGGTTCATGCCGTTGTTGACGATCGCCTCGTCTCCCGCACACACCAGTGAGCAGAGCGGCGGGTAGTTGAGCTGGAAGCCGTGGATCACGAAGGAGTCGCCCGGGCCGAACACGATCGGCTCGCCCAGCTTCGAGACGCGCAGCTTGTTGGTGGGCAGGTCCACCATGATGCTCACGCGGTCGCCGACCAGGCTGCGCACCTGCTCGATCGTGCGCGCGGTGACGGGGCCATCCGAGTGGGCGCCGTTGATGCGCAGGATCGTGACGCCCGCGTCGATCAGCGCGCTCAGCTTGCTCTCGATCAGGAGCGAGGGACCGAACGTCCCGAAGATCTCCATGTTCGACACGCCTCCGCTCCCAGGGGAGTAGCCCCGGGTGCGGGTCGGGTGGCGATACCCCCACTTCGAGGGGCCGGAGGCGAGAATCCCCCGGGGGGTAGGCCAGCGAGTGGCGACCGCTCTTGGAGCTGGGCGCAAGCGCTCCGCTCTAACGCGGCGCGTCGCCGATCAGTGTCACGCGCTCCATGCGCCGGTACTCGGGTAGGGCATCCGCGAGCACGCGGTGCTGCGTGCAGCGGTTGTCCCACATCGCGATCGAGCTCTTGCGCCAGCGGAAGCGGCAGCTGAAGTCGGGCGTGGCGACGTGCTCGCAAAGGAAGTCGAGCAGCGCGCGGCTCTCGGCCGGCTTCATGCCCACGATGCGCTTGGTGAACACGGAGTTCACGAACAGGGCCTTCCGTCCGGTCACGGGATGCGTGCGCACCACGGGGTGCTCCGCGGTCTGGCGCGCCTCGAGGTCGCGGCGCTGCGCGTCGTCCTTGGCGATGGCGCGGAAGCGCCCGCCGTCGTGGAACGCGCTGAGGCCCGACAGCAGCCGCTGCATCGCGTCCGAGAGCGCTTCGAAGGCCGCGTACATGCTGGCCCACATCGTGTCGCCGCCGACCGCCGGCACCGCGACCGCGCGCAGGATCGAGCCGAGCGGCGGGCACTTCTCGAAGGTGACGTCGCTGTGCCAGCGGTCCGCCACGATCGGGCGGCTGGCATCGCTCTCGAGCACCACGATCTCGGGGTGGCCCTGATCGGCCATCTGCTGCAGCACGGGGTGTACGTGCAGCTCGCCGAAGTTGCGTGCGAAGGCCTTGTGCTGATCGACCGTGATGGCCTGGTCGCGGAAGAACAGCACCTGGTGCTGCATCCAGGCCTCGTGGAGCGCCTGCTGCGTGGCCGCGTCGAGCGGCTGCGCGAGATCGATGCCGCACACCTCGCCGCCGAGAGCGCCGGCGAGGCGCTCGACCTCGAAGGAAGGGACAGACGAGGCCGCCGCCGTCATGGGTGAGCTCCGATGGGTGCGGCCGAGCCTAGCTCGGCCGCACCCTGGAGTCTCAGGCGGGGCTCAGAGCGGCGGGTTGTCGCAGCTCGAGATGTGCAGCTGCAGGTTGCCGCCCGTGATCGTCTTCGGATCGACGGTGCTCGGGTCGCCGTCGATGTCGAAGAGCAGCTCGGTCGAGCCGATCGGATCGCTCGGATCCGTGTACACGTGCAGGAAGTAGCGGTCGACGTCGGCGCCGTCCTTCGCGCCGTTGCTGCCGGGCTCGTTGCGATCCTCGGCACGCGCGAAGAAGTAGACGTCGTGCTTCGCGAGCTTGTTGCCCTTCAGGCCGGCGAGGGTGCCCGTGCCCTGGTACTCGATGAAGTTGAAGGGTGTCTCCGGCGACTCGGAGCCGGGCTCGATGCCGGGCACGTTGCCGCAGCGCACCACTTCGATGGCCCAGCCCTGGAAGTGGAGCTTCTCGCTGTGCGCGATGTGGTTCCACTGGCCGCCCTCACCCGCCGTCGGACTGCAGCCGGGGTTCACATTGCCGCCGAACGTCGTGTTCGGGCCGTGCGCCGCGAGATCGAGGTCGACCACCGGCTCGAACTTCACGCCGCCGGCGGTGAGCCAGCACGCGAGCTGGTCTTCGGGCCGGCAGATCGCGCTGTCGATCAGCCAGTCGGTGCGGTTCGAGTGCACGTCGTTGGTGGTGACGAACGCAGACTGACCACCCGGCGGTGCCACGATCACCGCGTCGGCCGGCAGCGAAGACGAGTCGAGAGTCTCGAGGTAGCTGTCGGGGTCGTCCGGCAGGTTGACCGAGAAGTAGCCGAGCGCGTCCGTGGCATCAGAGCCCGAGAAGGTGTTCGCCAGGTTCTCGACGTTGGCGACCACGCCCTCGAGCGGAAGATCGTTGTCGTCGATCTCTTCGTCCTGGTTCACGTCGCAGTAGACATTGCCTTTTGCGCGCCAGGCAGAGGCGGAAGAGGCAAGCAGCAGAATCAGCAGCGCAGAGAACACAGCCTTGGTGAGCCGCATGAGGTCTCCAATTGGGGCTCACCCCCCAGGCATCGCGGTCATTCTACGACGAGCGGTTGCTGAAGGGAAAGTGAAGAACTTCGCAGGCTCTGGTGAGGGGCCTCGGGCTCGCGCCGCCGGCAAGTCACCGGCAAGCGACTGCGAAACCTGTGGCGCGGCCACGCGAAAACCGGCCCTCAGCGGTCGAGCGCGCCGGGGTTTTCGAGCTGCCAATGGCCCACGTCGATCCAGCGCTCGAACTTGCGGCCGACCCGCGCCAGGTGGCCGACCTTCACGAAGCCGAGCTTCTCGTGCAGGCGCACGGACGGCTCGTTCGGGAGCGCGATGCCGGCGATCAGCTGCTGATAGCCTCGCGCGAAGGTGAGGCGCAGCAGCTCGGAGTACAGGGGCGTCCCGAAGCCCTGCCCTTCGAGCCCATGGCGCAGGTAGATCGTGGACTCGGCGGTGTAGCGGTAGCCGGCGCGTGCGTGGAAGCGGCCGGCGTAGGCGTAGCCGAGCAGCTCGCCCCCCCGCGCGAGCACCAGCCACTCGTGCGCGGCGAGCACCGCTTCGATGCGTTGCCTCATCTCGTCCGCTGGCACCGGCTCGACCTCGAAGGTGATCACCGTGTGCTCGACGTACCAGTTGTAGATCGCGGCGACGGCCGCGGCGTCGGCGGGAGTGGCCGTGCGGATCTCCGGGCTCATGCTGCCAGCCTAGCCCGCCGAGAAGGCTGCGGGAGATCGGCGTGCGCCTGCGTTTCGCGTTCCTGGGGCTGCTGCTGGGAGCAGCCGGCTGCATCCACCATCCACCGGCCACGCGCGCCGACTACGACGCCACCATCACGCGCTCGGACTTCGCCGACTGGCTGGCCCGCTACACGCTTGAGACCAGGCGCGAGACGATCGGCAAGAGCGAGAAGGACGGCATCGTGATCGTCGAGTACGACTGGCTCGGCGACGACGGCGAGCTGGCGATCGCGCTGCACTCGCGCGCCTACTGGACGAAGTCGCCGGTGGAGGCCGACGCAGCCTACCGAGCCATGCAGCAGACCTTCCGGCCGAAGCAGGACTCCTTCGTCTGGCTGCCGGTTCACACCGGGGGCAGCTGGGCCGACGCCAAGAAGTGCTACCGCGTCGTGCGCGCAGACGGCGCCAGCGTCGGCCACGTGCTGTTCGCACGGCGCGAGACGGTGGCCGTGATGGTCTCGCTCACCGGCATGCACGCCGAGGACCCGAAGCTGTTCGAGAAGAAGCTCGAGCCCGAGCTGCCGAAGCTGTCGGAGCACGACCCGCTGGCCCCCTAACGGCCTAACGGGGACGTTCGTCAAGTTGTCAAGTTGTCCACGGCGCATGCGACCATTCGGTTCCAGTCGAACAACTCGACGACTTGACGAACGTCCCCGCTTTCAGGCGAGCTTGCCTGGGATGTAGGGGTGCGAGGCGCTGAGGCCGCCGTCCACGGCGTAGGCCTGGCCGTTCACGTAGCTGGCGTCGTCGCTCGCGAGGAAGGCGGCCATGGCCGCGATCTCGCGCGGCTCGCCGCCGCGCTTGAGAGGATTCAGCTGCCCGATCCGGGCCTCCTTGCCCGCCGCGCGCGCGCCGTCGTAGATCGGCTTCGTCATGCCCGTCTCGATCAGGCCCGGGCAGATCGCGTTCACGCGCACGCCGGTGTTCGCGAGCTGATACGCCGCCGTCTGCACGAGGCTCACGACGCCGGCCTTGCTCGCGCTGTACGGCGTTCCGCCCGCGCCGCTGCGCAGTCCGGCCACCGACGCGGTGCAGATGATCGAGCCGCGCCCCACCGCCACCATCGCGCGCCCCGCGTGCTTGATCGCGAGGAACGGCCCGATCAGGTTGACGCGCAGCACCGGCCACCAGTCATCGACTTCGAGGTCGAGAATCGTCTTCGGCGCGCCCGAGACGCCCGCGTTCGCGTACACCACCTCGAGCCCGCCCCAGTCCGCAACGCACTTCGCGACGAGCGCGGCGACCGTCGCATCGTCCGCTGCGTCCGCCGCCACCGCCTCCGCCTGCCCGCCCGCGCGTGCGATCGCTGCGACAGTCTCGTTCACGCCCGGCTCCGCGAGATCCACCGCGAGCACACGCGCGCCCTCCTCCGCGAAGCGCAGCGCGCTGGCGCGCCCGATCCCGCTGCCCGCGCCCGTGATGATCGCCCGCTTCCCGGATAGCCGACCCACGCTCGACTCCTTCGCGCCCTGCGCTTCAGCGGGCGGCGCGCCCCTGGGCCTTTGCCACGGCGCGCGCCACGAAGACGCCGGCGAGATGTCGGCGGTATTCGGCAGAGGCGTGCAGATCGCCGGTGGGGTCGGCCTCGTCGATCTGCGCACACAGCGTGCGCAGCGCCGCCGGATCAGGAGACTGTCCGATGAGCCGCGCCTCGACGCTCTTCGCGCGAAACGGCACCGCGTTCACGCCCGTGATGCCGATGCGGATCTGGTCGATGCGACCCTTGCGGTCGGCCCTCAGCTGCACCGCGGCGCCCACGATCGCGAAGCCCGAGGCCGGCTGGCGCAGCTTCAGGTAGGCCGCGCCCGCGCGCTTCGTCTCGAGCGGCAGCACCAGCTCGGTGAGGATCTCGTCGTCCGCGAGCGCGCTCTGGAGCATGCCGACGAAGAAGTCGTCGGCCGCGACACTGCGCTTGCCCTTCGGACCGACGGCGTGCGCCTCGCCGCCCAGCGCGAGGAACACGGCCGGCCAGTCCGCCGCGGGATCGGCATGTGCGAGGCTGCCGCCGAAGGTGCCGCGGTTCCGTACCTGCACGTCGCCGATCACGGCCGCGGCATCGGCAAAGACGGGCGCCTCCGCGAGCGCGGGATGCGCCAGCAGCGCGGCGTGCGGCGTGCGCGCGCCGATTCGCAGCTGGCCCCCGCTCGCCGAAACACCATCGAGCCCAGGGATGCGCCCGATGTCCACCAGCAGCGGCGGCTGAGCGAGGCGATGCTTCAACGCAGGGATCAGGCTCATGCCGCCCGCCAGCACCTTGGCGCCACTCGTTCCGGCGAGAAAGCGCACGGCCTCGTCGAGCGTGGCGGGCGCTTTGTACTCGAAGGCGGCAGGGATCATCGGCCTGCGCCGGCCTGCGCGTCGCGAATCGCGCGCCAGATCCTCTCGCTGCGCAACGGCATGTCGAGGTGGGTCACACCGAGCGGCGCCAACGCGTCGAGCACCGCCGACACCAGGCACGGCGTCGCACCGATCGTGCCCAGCTCGCCGATGCCCTTCGCGCCGAGCGGATTCAAGGGCGACGGCGTGCAGGTCATGTCCAGCTCGAAGCGCGGGAACATCGAGGCGCGCGGCATGGCGTAGTCCATCAACGTGGCCGTCAGCAGCTGGCCGTTCTCGTCGTAGCGGACCTCCTCGCACCAGGCCTGGCCGAGGCCCTGCACGATGCCGCCGAGGCGCTGGCCGTCGGCGAGCAGCGGGTTCACCACCGTACCGACGTCGTCCACCGACAGGAAGCGCTCGAGCACCAGCTCGCCGGTGTCGCGGTCCACCGAGACCTGACAGAAGTGCACGCCGAACGGGAAGGTCGTGCCCGTCGGCTCGAAGCGCGCGACTGCCTCGAGGCCCGGCTCCTCGCCGGGTACCGGGTCGTTCCAGAGATGCGCGGCCATGGCAACCTCGGCCCAGCCGAGGCGCCACTCGGCGCCGGGCTGCGTGAAGAAGCCGCCCGAGAAGTCGAGGCGATCCTCCGTGGTCTTCAGCTTGTGCGCCGCGATGCGCTTCGCCTTGCCGACGATCTTCTGGATCGCCATGTGTACGGCCGTGCCGCCGACCACGAGGCCGCGGCTGCCGAAGGTGCCGACGCCGTGCGTGACGATGTCGGTGTCGCCGTGCACGACCGTCACGTCGTCGAGACCGATGCCGAAGGCGTCGGCCACGAGCTGCGCGAAGGCCGTCTCCTGGCCCTGCCCGTGCGGCGACGCGCCCGTCATCACGGTGACTGCGCCGGTGGGCTCGACGCGCAGCTCGGCGCTCTCCCAGGTACCGCGCCGATCGAGCGCCGTGGCCCCGGTCGAAGGGCCGAGCCCGCAGATCTCGGTGAAAGTCGCGACGCCGACGCCGACCAGCTCGCCCGCTTCTCTTCGGCAGTCGCGCTCGGCCAGCGCCCTCGGGTAGTCGAAGCGCGCGAGCGCCTTGTCGAGCGCTGCCTCGTAGTTGCCCGAGTCGTAGATGGCGCCCGTCGGCGTCGTGTACGGGAACACGTCCTTCGTCAGCAGGTTGCGGCGGCGGATCTCGACGCGATCGAGGCCGATCTGCTTCGCAATCTCGTCCATCACGCGCTCAACGATGTACGCCGCCTCCGGCCGCCCGGCGCCACGGTACGCCTCCGTGGCCATCGTGTTCGTGTAGACATCGATGATCTCCCACGACACGGCCTGAACCCCGTAGGGCCCGCACGCGAGCAGGTGCGTGAAGGTGGGAATCGCGGGCCCGAGCATCGAAGCGAAGGCGCCCATGTCGGCGATGGTCTTACCGTGCAGCGCGAGCAGCTTGCCGTCCTTGCGATAGGCGGCGTCGATGTACTCGACGTGGCCGCGGCCGTGCGTGGTGGCGGCCAGGTTCTCGGTGCGCGTCTCGGCCCACTTCACGGGCTTCTTCAGGCGCCGCGAGAGCCACGGCAGCAGACACTCCTCGGCGTAGGTGGGGATCTTGCAGCCGAAGCCGCCGCCCACTTCGGGCGCGATCACGCGGATGCGCAGCTCGGGGATGCCGAGGCACATCGCCACCTGCTGCTTCGCGCCGTGCGGCGTCTGTGTCGAGGTCCAGAGCGTGAGCTTCTGCGGCCCGTCCTCCCAGTGCGCGACGATCGCACGCCCTTCCATGGGGAGCGGCGCGACGCGCTGGTTCACGAGGCGCAGCGACAACGTGCCATCGGCGGACGCGAAGAGCGCGTCCAGCTTGGAGTTCGGCTCAGCCGGCGCGTGCCAGCACACGTTCGAGGGCAGCTCGTCGTAGACCTTCGGCGCGCCCTGTGCCATCGCGGCCTCGAGCTCCACCACGGCCGGCCGGTCCTCGATCTCCACCTCGACCTCGAGCGCGGCGTCGCGCGCCCCGTAGCGATCCTTCGCGACCACCACCGCCACGGGCTGACCCACGTAGAGCACGCGGCCGTCGGCCAGCAGCGGATACGGTACAAAGTTCATCCCGGGCATCAGCGCGGTGCAGGGCGCGGGCCCGACTTTGCCGCGCAGCTCGTCGAAGCTGAACACGCCCACCACGCCCGGCATCGCGAGCGCGCGGCGCGTGTCGATGCTGCGGATGCGGCCGGCCGCGTACTGACTGCGCACGAAGGCGACGTGCAGCATGCCGTGGAGCTTGAGGTCGTCGGTGTAGGTGGCGAGGCCGCGGATCAGGCGCGGATCCTCGCGGCGCTTGATGCGCTGGCCGACGTGAACGGGCTTCACCGCCATGGCTCAGACCCTCCCGCCACGTTCGCGCGTCAGCTTCGCCGCGTGTTGGATCGCGTTCACGATCTGCTGGTAGCCGGTGCAGCGGCAGATGTTGCCCTCGAGAGCGTGGCGGATCTCTGCGTCGCTCGGGCTCGGGTTCTCGGCCAGCAGCTGCGCGGCCGACATGATCATGCCCGGCGTGCAGTAGCCGCACTGGAGCCCGTGCTCCTCCCAGAAGCCGGTCTGGAGCGGATGCAGCGCGTCCGCCTCGCCCATCGACTCGATCGTCTTCAGCTCGCGTCCGTCGGCCTGCACCGCGAACATCGTGCAGCTCTTCACTGCGCGGCCGTCCATGTGCACCGTGCAGGCGCCGCACAGCGAGGTCTCGCAGCCGATGTGCGTGCCCGTCAGCGCGAGATCCTCGCGTAGCCAGTGCACGAGCAGGGTGCGCGGCGCGACGTCGGCTTCCTGCAGCTCGCCGTTCACCGTGACGCGGATCTTCACGGCGGGACCTCCGTTCGGGACCCGGTACACCTAGAACAGCACGAGAGCCGCGACCAGCCGCGTCAGCGGCGTGGCACTGCAAAGGCGGCGCAGGGGTCGGGGCGCTCTGCGGGCGCGGTGCGGACCACCGCATCGAAGGCCGCCTCGAGCTCGCGCGCGCCGTCCGATTCGAGGTAGCCAACCACGAAGGTGCGGGCCTGCTCTGCGGCGTTCAGCCAGCGCGGCACGCCGAGGTCGCGGCGCACGTGGCCATCACCCGCAAGCAGCACCACGCCGCGCGCGGCATGCTCGCGCAGCACGGCCGCCATCACCGCGTCGCGCGCGAGCTGTCCCCGCGCCATGGCTGGCCAGTGCTCCTGCGGCAGCGCGTGGCAGTGACCGGCGTCGATCTCGCGCTCCTGGGCCGCCTGCCAGTCGGGCGGGATCTTCCGGTCGAGGCCGAGCGACGCGATCGCCGCCGCGTCGAACACGCTCGCGTAGCCGCCGCGCACGATCCGGCTCACGTCCGCTCGCGACAAGTTCGCGGCGACGAGCGGCACCTCGTACGCGAGCGCCAGCGCGACGTAGGGGCGGTAGAAGTCCCAGCGCCAGCCGTCGCCCGCAGAGGCGGCGAGGTCGATCACGTGCTGTGCGTCGCCCGGCTGCTCGCGGCGCGCACGCTCGATGTCCTGCTGTCGCTCGCGGTCGAAGGGCTCCAGCGCCAGTGCCGGGCGCCAGCCGGCCGCGAAGGCGCGGCGCAGCAGCGCGAGGCGCAGCCGATGCTGCTCGGCGTTGTCGTGCACCTCGCCCAGAAGGACGATGGCGTCGCCCGCGAGCCGATCCTCCCATGGCTCGCGCGGCGGAACGCCCGCGCAGGCCACGAGGACGAACGCGAGGCCGAGCACCGCGCTCCGACCCCAACGTGCGGCGCGCCCGACCTTGCGACATGATGCGCGCCGAACCATCCAGCAGAGCGTCACGATGCCCTCGCCCAGCGCCCATCCTTTGAAGCTGCTCGGTGCGCCCGGCTCACCGTACAGCCGCAAGCTCCGCTCGGTGCTGCGCTACCGGCGCATCCCCCACCTGTGGATCCTGCGCGGCTCGAAGGACGAGGGCAAGGTGCCCGAGATCCCGGTACGACTGATCCCCGTGCTGGTGTTCCCAGGGCCCGACGGCCGCTACGACGAAGCTGCGGTCGATTCCACGCCGTTGATCCGGCGCCTCGAGCGCGAGCACGCGGGCCGCGCGGTCATTCCGCCGGACCCGGTGCTCGCCTTCCTCGACGCGCTGCTCGAGGACTACGCGGACGAGTGGCTCACCAAGTGCATGTTCCACTACCGCTGGGCCTTCGCGGCGGACGTGGACCTCGCGAGCCGCGTGCTGCCGCGCTGGGGCGCGATCGACAAGACGGAGGCCGAGATCGCGCCGCGCTCGAAGGGGTTCTCGGAGCGCCAGGTCGGCCGGCTCGGCGTGGTGGGCTCGAACCGGACCACGGCGCCGGTGATCGAGGCGAGCTACCTGCGCCTGCTGCATCTGCTCGACGCACGGCTCACCGAGTCGCCCTTCGTGTTCGGCCAGCGGCCGGCGGCGAGCGACTTCGGACTGTTCGGGCAGCTCACGCAGCTCGTGTCGTTCGATCCCACGCCGATGGCGCTCGCGCGCGCGGAGACGCCGCGCATCGTGGCGTGGATCGACAGCGTCGAGGATCTGTCGGGTCTCAGCGTGAGCGACGGGGACTGGATCGCCAACAGCCCGCTGCCCGCCACGCTGCGCGCGCTGTTCGTCGAGATCGGCCGCGTCTACGCGCCCGCGTTGCTCGCCAACGCGCGCGCGCTCGAGACGAGCGCCGCGCGCGTCGAGTGCGAGATCGACGGCAAGCCGTGGGTGCAGCAGCCCTTCCCGTACCAGGGCAAGTGCCTGGCGGCGCTGCGCGCGGAACGTGTCAAGCTCGCAGGAACCGAGCGCAGCGCCCTCGATGCGCTGCTCGCGGGCACCGGCTGCGACGTATTGTTCGCATAGAGCGAACACGAGAAGGGAGACGCGCATGAAGCTCGGCATCGGAGCGGTGGGGTTCGGGCCTACCGTGAGCATCGACCTCGAGCGCATCCGGCACGCGGAGTCGCTCGGCTTCGACTCCGCCTGGACGGCGGAGGCCTATGGCAACGACGCCGTCACCACCGCCAGCTGGGTGCTCGCGAACACCACGCGCATCAAGGTCGGCACGGCGATCATGCAGATGCCGGCGCGCACGCCCGCGCTGGCGGCGATGACGGCGATGACGCTCGACCAGCTCTCGGGCGGGCGCTTCATCCTCGGCCTCGGCGCCTCGGGGCCGCAGGTCGTCGAAGGCTGGCACGGCGTCGCCTACGGCCCGCCGCTCGCGCGGACGCGCGAGTACATCCAGATCATCCGCCAGATCCTGGCGCGCGAGAAGCCGCTCGAGTTCCACGGCAGCGTCTACAACGTGCCCGTCGCGGGGCCCGGCACGACGGGCCACGGCAAGCCGTTGAAGAGCATCCTGCACGGCAACCCGGCCCTACCGATCTACGTGGCGTCGATCAGCCCCGCGGGTCTGCGCTGCGCCGCCGAGGTGGCCGACGGCGTGTTCCCGATGATGATGGATCCCGAGAAGTTCGATCGTTCCTACCTGCCCTACCTCACGGAAGGCTTCTCAAAGGCCGGCGGCGGCAAGGGCCTCGCAAACTTCGCGGTGGTGCCGGGCGTGACGGTGCTGATCAGCGACGACGTCGAGAAGGCGCGCATGGGCGTGAAGGCCGGCATGGCGCTCTACATCGGCGGCATGGGCGCACGCGACAAGAACTTCTACAACGACCTCGCCAAGCGACTCGGCTACGAAGAGGCGGCCGTGCGCATCCAGAACCTGTTCCTCGACGGCAAGCGGGCCGAGGCCGCCGCCGCGGTGCCGGATGCGCTCGTGGACGCGGTGCACCTGGTCGGCTCGAAGGGCCACATCCGCGAACGGCTCCAGGCGTGGAAGGAAGCCGGGCGCAAGGGCTGGGTGCACACGATGCAGATCGCGACGCCCCAGCGCGAGGCGCTCGAGCTGCTGGCCGAGGAGCTGCTGTAGGGAGGTCGCGCGATGCGGACTGCGATCGTGCTCGGTGTGGGTGCGAGCCAGGGGCTCGGGGGGGCGCTCGGGCGGCGCTGCGCGCGCGAGGGGCTGCACGTATTCCTGGCCGGGCGCACGGCTGCGAAGCTCGAAGCCGTGGCCGCGGAGCTTCGCGCTGCCGGCGGGCGCGCGACCGCCGTCGTCGCCGATGCCACGCAGAGCGGCGACATCGCGCGCCTGTTCGACGCGGCCGAGGCGGGCGGCGGCGCGCCGGCGCTGGCCGTCTACAACGCCGGCAACAATCGCTTCCGCCCACTGCTCGAGATGGACGACGCCTTCTTCGAAGAGGTGTGGCGGCTGTGCTGCTTCGGCGGCTTCCTGTTCGGCCGCGAGGCAGCGCGCCGCATGCTGCCCGCGGGCGGCAGCCTGCTCTTCACCGGCGCCACGGCCAGCGTGCGCGCGCGGCCGCCCTTTACCGCCTTCGCGTCGGCGAAGGCCGCGCTGCGCGCGGTCGCACACGGCATGGCGCGCGAGTTCGGGCCGCAGGGTCTGCACGTCGGCCACGTGATCATCGACGGCATGATCGACGGCGATCAGCTGAACCAGCGCTTCCCCGAGCTGCGCGCGCGCATGGGCGACGACGGCATGCTCGGCGTGGACGCGATCGCCGACGCCTTCTGGGCGCTGCACGCGCAACACAGGAGCGCCTGGACGCTCGAGCTGGACCTCAGGCCGTACAAGGAGACCTTCTAGGAATCAGCGGGATGGAGACACTCAGCGAGGCGATCGCTCGACTCGAAGGCCTGGGCTTCCGCGACTCGTTCGAGGCGGTGGACGGGCAGCTGCGGGCGCTCGGCGCCGCGCGCGTCTTCCCGCCGGAAGCCCTCGTGGTCGAAGCGGTCGTGCGCTTCGAGGGCGACAGCGACCCGGGCGAGCAGGCCATCCTGTTCGCGCTGCGCTCGCCGTCGGGCGACGTGCGCGGCACGTTCGTGGCCGGCTACGGCGTGCTGACCGACCCGGCCAGCGCGGAGATCGTGCGGGGCCTGGCGCGGGCGCGCTAACGCCCGAGCAGCGCGCCGAGCTTCCTCTTCACCTGGCCGGCGACCACCTCGGCCGGCTTCTTCTCGCGCCGCGGCCGGCGGATCAGCTCGCCCGCGCAGTTCGGACAGATCGCGTTCATGGCCTCTGTGCAGGCCTCGCAGAACGTGCATTCGTAGGAGCAGATGTACGCAGTCTGCGTCTGGGCCAGCGCGCCGTCGCATTTCTCGCAAACAGGCTTCATCTTCAGCATCGCAGATCTCCACGGGGACCGATCGCGTGAGCCTAGATCGGCCGGCGCCAGTCTGCAGCGGGATGCGTCGCTAGACGGGGAGATCTTCGAAGCTGAGCGCCACCCGCCACGCTTTGATCGACAGGGTGCCGCCCAGGGCAGCGATCGTGTAGCGCGTGGGCTCCGACAGGCGCTCGACGAGCAGCAGCCCGCGCACCTCCTGGCCGCTCTTGGCGACCCGCGTGCGCACGAAGCCGATGCGCTGCAGCAGCTCGAGGACGACGTCCTTGTCCGGCTCGCCCTCGGCCACCATGGCGACGACCAGCCCGCCCGCATCATCCTGCGCCAGGAGATCGATCGCGCCCACGGCGGTCGGAAAGCCGGCGCCCACCGGGCGCCCGCTCTCCTCGTAGACGCGGAGGCCGGGCTCGATCAGCTCGGGGCTCGCGGCCACCAGCATCCGGACCTCGGCCGGCTCGACGCTGAGCGAAGCCGGCTTCGGGGCCGGTGCGCGCGGCGTACGCGGCGCGCGCTCTCTCGCCTCGCTCCTTCGCTTCCCCTCCGCACGCTGCGCGCGCGCGGGCGCGAGCGGCGGCGCCTCGGCCTCGACTTCCGCGGCCGGAAGCACCGCGTTCTCGAGGTCACAGCCGCAGTTCGGACATCTCCGCACGCCTGCGGACACCCGCGTCATGCAGTTTCGGCAGTTCACGGCGAGCTGTTCGGCCGAACGCGCTCGCGGCTTGACGGACTTCGGCGACCGGCGCGCCGAGCTGCGCCGCGCCTCGAGAGCGGTCAGTCCACGCGGCGCTCGGCCCGCTGCACGAGCTCGCGCAGGAACTCTGGGGCGAAGTCGGCGCCGTTCGGCCAGACCAGCGTGTCTTCCACCCGGAAGTCTGCGAAGTAGGCAGGATCGCGTAGCGGCTCGAACACCTCGCCCTGGAGCTCGCCGGACAGGTCGATCTCCCCTTCGAGCCCGTCGTCGAAGCGGAGCCAGACGCGGTGACCGCCGCGGGGGTGGGCGACTTCGACGTGGGGGATGGAGTTCACCGGCACGACATGGACCTTGCATCCAGGATTCGCTCCCAGCCCGGCACATGTGCATGCATCAGGCCACGGAACAGCTTCCCGTGGTTGCGCACGCGGAGATGCAGCAGCTCGTGGACGATCACCACCTCGCGGAAGCGACGATCTCGGCGCAGCAGGTCGCGGCTGAAGCTCACACGGCCGGCGGTCGAGCAGGAGGCCCACTTCCGATTCATGGGCCGAATCTGGACCAACGTCGGCTGTACGCGCAGGCGCTCCGACCAGCGCTCGACATCCCTCCGAAAGCGCTCGCCGCTCACGCCCGCACCAGCTTGAGGATCTGGTCGGCGACCTCGACCATCTTGTCCTTCCCGACCACCGGCAGCAGCTCCTTGTAGAGCGCGGCCTTGAGCGCGCGCAGTGCTCCCGCATGATGCGCGTGGTTCGGGAACTCGGCGATCCGGGCCGCCAACCGTGGTGCGAGAGCCTGTGCCTCGGGAGCCTTCTCACCCTGAAGCACACGGAACACGGTGAAGGTCGGCAGATCGAAGCCAGTCTCATTCCGCTCCTGCTCCGCCGCGTTCATCTCGACGACCAGGTGTTCCAGCTTCTCGAGCGCCTGCGTCGTCTCGAGCTGCCGGTCGTCGTAGGCCTCGACGATCGCGGCGGCCCGCTCGCCGAGCGGAATCAGGTAGGGCTGCTCCGCCGCCCTCGCCGCTGCCGCCTGCGCGAGGCTGCGGCCGAGGTTGAACACCTTGGCGCGCGGCGAGCCGCGCGAGGCGGCGAGCGCATCGAGCGTCTTCTCGTCGATCTCGACTGCTGGCCGCGTGGCAGTCAATCCCCAGCTCTGGGCGTGCTCGCGCACGAGCGACTCGGTCTTCCTCGCGATCTCGCTCTCGTAGGGGTCTCCGCTCGGCGCGAAGAAGGTCCGAACCTCGTCGTAGAGGACCGAAAGCCGCGTGTAGCGCTCGACGTAGGGGCGCAGGAACACGTCCGGCGAGAGCACCTCGTAGAGCGTCCGCAGCTCGCGGAAGAACGCAACGAAGCTCTCACGCGCCTCGCGCTCGACGAAGGCCTCCATGCGCTGCTCGTAGGCCTTGTCGTCGCTGTCCCCGCTGAACAGTGCGAGGTAGCGCGGCGCGGGATCGGCCATGAGGGAGGCGAAGCGCTCGCGCAGCACCTCGACGTCCTGGACCAGCCCCTCGACGTCCTCCGAATCGAAGCGCAGCGCCTTCTCGAGCCGCTCGAAGATGCCGACGAAGTCCACGACCAGGCCCGAGGGCTTCCTGCGCTCGCCCTCGTCCTCGTAGGGCCGGTTCACGCGCGCGATCGCCTGGAGCAGCGCGTGGTCGCGCATCGGCTTGTCGAGATACATGCAGTACAGGATGGGAGCGTCGAAGCCGGTGAGGAGCTTCTCGGTGACGATCAGGATCCTCGGGTCCTGCCCGGGCTTGGTGAAGGCCTTGCGGACCTTCTTCTCCTCTTCCTCGCGCAGATGATGCTCGGCCAGCAGCTCGTCATCGTTCTGCCCCGCCGTGTAGACGACGCGCGACAGCTCGGACGGCAGATGCCGGTCGAGTGCCCGCTTGTAGAGCGCGCACGCCTCGCGGTCCACCCCGACCAGGAAGGCCTTGTAGCCGAGCGGCTCCACGTTCTCGCGGAAGTGCTCTGCCACGAAGGCGGCCACCTTCGCGACGCGATCTTCCGCCTTGAGAAAGGCCTTGAGGCGCACCGCCTT